>Ga0208743_1000237_pt1 | contig 20573 bp, 29 predicted proteins | sample CryBogCBH04Jul08_FD_184615 | JGI IMG/M metagenome (GOLD analysis project Ga0208743, IMG submission 184615) | Freshwater microbial communities from Crystal Bog, Wisconsin, USA - CBH04Jul08 (SPAdes) (version 2) | ecosystem: Environmental > Aquatic > Freshwater > Lake | place: Crystal Bog...
TTTGAAGAACAGATTTCTTTTCAACTACGTATCTCTTGTATACCCAGTCTCTATTCTCCCAAGGTGTATATCCTTTAGCCATTATACCTCCTCACACAACTTCATTTATTGCATACCACGCTATTCCCGCTGCATCAGCAACATTATCGTTTTCAGTGTTAATTCCCATTGTTCTCGCAAAGTCAATCGTCCGAGCTTTTCTAAGTTCTCGTATTTTTCCTTTGTACCAGTTTTCCGACTTGCCTGGGAATTCATCTTTAACCGCCTGCTTTTCTGCTTTAGTAAAATTTTTATTACCAAGATAAGACTGCCAAGTTATTGGGTGTATCTCAAATACTTCAACATTATCACTAAGTAACTCTCCCATTATAGCACCAAATACGTATGCCATCTTAATTCCAGTTGCCACAGATTTAACAGAAATTGCTGCTTCCATAACAACAAAATCAAAATCTAATTCATGTTTAAATGATCTTATCTTACGTTTTGCATCAAGAATTCTTTCATAAACATCCGATCCTTCAAATCTAACTTCTCCCCATTTTACAGCCTCTTTTTCATGCATTAAACAAAAAGCAAAGCTATTAGTACTGGCATCTATTCCAAGTACTTTGTGAGCATTAGGTCGGGATAGACTAGCCAGAGACACGTTTCACCATTTCTATTAAAGCTTCACGCTCTTTTGTTTTTTCTTTAGCCACACATAAATAACAAATATTGGTCTCTTGATATCTACTTAAAGTAGAACCACAACCTTTTGTTTTACATATTCTTTTTTTACCTGCTAGTCTGGCTTTTTTATCATAGTAATCAGCTTTTAATTTTTCATTAGTGGCAATACGACAACATTCATCAGAACAGTATTTTTGATTATGAGTTTTAGGTTCAAATTCATTATCACATTTATTATAAGCACATATCATTTTTCAAGCACCAGCGGTTCTATGTAAACTTCTCCAAGATCTTTTTTCTCAGCCCAGCATGTTTTCTTTACAGGACATCCCTTACAAGCCCATTGTGATTTAGTAAATGTACGCTCTGGCAAAGTACCTGCCTCATATGCAGCATATACTTTACGCATCCAATCCCATACACTATTAATTAATTCAGTATTCTTTTCATCCATGTTAATTGGAATAATTAAAAATGAATTATCATTCTTATTTTCATAGAAAAAGAAACCTTGCTTTGCTCCACGAATTTTCATATAAGTCAAAAGCTGAATTTTATGGTATGGTAAACCTTGCATCTCTGCTTGACGAATATCAAATATTTCTTGTTTAGCAGATTTTATTTCCCCAACTACTTCTAATCCGTTCCATTCAATAAAAGTATCTGCAAAACCTCTAATTGGTGGATCATCATGGGTAACTTCTGTTTCATTTGCTTTGAATACTGGCGTTTTAGCCATGATTTTCTGAATGCGTTCATGGACATACGTGCCATTATCCATATTAATGATACCCATAGCATCAGTCTCATTTTCAAACTCAGCACCAGTAAAAGCAATGAACCAATATCTAGGACAGTTACCATTACCATAGCCAACAGAACTAGGACTAAAAGTTTTCTTTTGAGTAAATGCATTAGGTCTCTTTTCACTTAAAACTGCTTCTTCATACATTTTTGCAAATGCTGCAACATCAAATCCATCTGGGTCTGACATTTTTTGAAACTTTAAATTAGCTATTACATCTCTACCCATTTATCTTTGCCATTCTACTCCATTTTAAAACCATACCATTCCATTCTTTAATAGTCATAGTGCTTTTAGCTTTATTGCAAACAAAACAACATGGAGTACAATTTTCAAATTCATACCCTATAGAATTATCAATTCTATCAATTCCGTTAATTAAAATATATTCACCTTCATGATGAATACTTCTTAACTTTTCAGTTATACTTCTTTTTTGATTTGGTTCATCACCACAATATGAACAATTCATAAAAACAATTCTATTAAATTCTTCTTTGGACAAATTAAATGAGTGATCTCTTTTTTTAGCACTCCATTTGTATTGCCTATAGATATTATTCAAAATTATATCTTTATGATTTTTTCTATACTCAACTCTTGCCTCACATTTTTTACAAGGTTGAAATTTTTTAGACCACAATTGAGATGCTGTAAACTTTCTTGTGTTTCCACAAAAATGTTCTGATTTATAGAATGGACTAGAAGTTTTTGATTGCCATTGACCAATTTCTATAACAGTCCAACCTTCAAAAATTTGACCAATTTGAGGTTCTGGAAGCTTGTTGTGTGGTTTCATATGTTTATTATATCACACACTCAAGTGTTCTAATAATTGCCTTTCATTGAATATTTAAGTGCTGCAACAAGCTTATCTATTGCTTCTTCTGCTGTGTAATAAACGTTCTTCTTCTTTGCATTCTCCCCACCTTTTTCAAAGGTAGTATAGAATCGTGACATCATTGCAAATTTAGCAGATAATGCTTGCATCTTAACAATAAGATCAGGAGCTTTAGATGATGGCACATCAGGTTTTGCAATTAACTTAATAATCAAATCAAGTGCAAAGTCTAGATCTTTATCATTCATAAACTCTTTAATATCATTAAACTCTGTAAGTTCACTGATTAATTCAATAACTGGTTTATCTGTCATTCAAGAATCCTGACTACAAACTGGCAAGGATCTCCACCATCTTCCCATTCTTGAACTTCTTCTTCAGATATAGGCTCTATACCATCATGAGTGGCACATGTAACTTCAGAAATCCAACCACGCTCAACGCCATTGTTAAGCCAAATTGAAAATTCATCTAACTCTTCATCCTTGATCATTATGTGTCTCCCAACACTCTACCATTTGCTCAAACAATGCCCATTCAATTACTGCTAGACGAGTCTTTGTTCCTTCCCCGCCTAAGATTAATTTAAGTACTGGATATTTATCCCGACTAACCTTAAAAGTGTCAGTACAAATTTTTGCCCAAATCTCTTTTGATATGGAAATACTTTTTGAATACTCTTTGTAATCAACCACAAAATCATGCCATTGGGCATCACCCTTTTGGTATTCACCACGCCCAGAATTTTTTTGTGCTTTTGCTCCATCACGCTTTACTTCTCCACGTTCTGACACTAAATTGCTACCGCCGAATCATGACCTTGACTACATACCCATTTCAATTTATTATGAGATCTATCAACATAACCTTCATAAACAATTTCATTACACTCTGTGTTTTGGCACATGAATGAACCACTTGCAGGCTCCATTGTATTTGTTGGCTCTGCAACTTTTTTGTTTCCATTAAGGAAAGACTCAAGACTTGTCATAAATTTCTCCAATCAATTTCTCTGCCACATCTGGATTTTCTCTAACATACTCTACTGCTTTCGCACGACCTTGAAAACGCTCTTCATTTACTGTATACCAAGCACCGCCTTTTTGAACAATGCCCATCATCTCTGCTACATCTAGGATTTCTCCAACGGAATCAACTCCCACTTGTTCCCCTTGGAAATAGAAGTCATAACTGCCTGATAAGCCCATTGGTCCCGTTTTATTGTAATCAATGATCCAATTAACTGGTCTTCCAACTTTTTGTTCAATAATTTTGTCACCAACTTGGATTCCAGACTTAATCGCATTTGCATCAGCTTCGGAAGCCCAGAGTTTAATAACGGTACTGGAGAAAAACTTAACCGCCATTCCTCCTGTTGGGATGTGGGAAGCATGCATAGACCCAAATTGATTTCTCTGTTGAGAAATAAGAACGAGTAGCGTATTTTTGTTTGCATAATTGAGCATCTTGACTGCATGTGTCATATCCTTTGCTTCAGCACCAATTTGTTTAGTGTCTTCAAGTTTCTTTAAATCAGAACTATCTTTTTCAAAATAGATTGCTGGAAGCAGTGCTGAGATAGAATCTACAACAATAATATCTACCCCCGCTTCCATAAGTTGTTGTGCTACATCAACCATATCATTAATTGATTTAGCAGGAGAGTAAATTAACTTATCAGAATCTACACCTAATCTAGCAGCCCAAGCAGGGTCATATGATGCTTCTGCATCAATCCAAGCACAAGTTTTACCTTCTTTTTGTGCTTGACCAATCATCTGTAAACAAAATGATGATTTACCAGCAGACTTATTTCCCCATATAAGTACTTGGCGACCAAAACCTAAGCCACCCTTGAGTGACATAGTTAAACCAATACTAGGAGTCTTTTGTTTTTCTACGTTTACTGTTGTTGCTAGTTGTAGTCTTGCTCTTGTTTTTGGATCCAGCTTTGCTAGAATCTCTTCCGTTATCATGCATACTCTTCTCTAATTCAATTGCTACTTCTTTTATATCTTCGTTACGGCTAGTTGCTAATAAATCTATTATATTATAGATTGCTTTTTCATCTTCTGCTCTTACAACTAGAAGATATTCGTTCTCCGTACCTTTAAGTATGTAGGACTGAGCCATATACTTATATTATACAGCATTTACTCTTCTTCTGTTGAAGATTCCTCAGAATTTTCTGCTGGTGGATTATCTGCAAGAGTAAAGGTCAAAACCTTTGTCTCTTCATCTTGACTTACAGCAATATTTTTACCAGAATAATCTCTCAAAAGATTATCAAGCGGTACTACTACTGTCTTGTATGTGTTAATAATTGCAGCACAAATTTGTTCAATTGAGATATTTACACTCTCATCTTGAGGTGCTTCACTTGCTGCAGGGGCAGCATCTGTTATTACATGTACTTCATCTTGCGTTGTTTTGTCAGCCATTAGCTAACCTCCTCTATAACTAGTGTTCCATCTTCCATTCTTTTAATTGCAGGGTCGCAAATCTTGCCTGCCTGCATTTTACCCAAAGCTTTTGTGTACATCTTTGGGAAAGCTATAACTCGCTCTAAATTCTTATCTGCATCAGATAGAATAATATGAGCCATCATTTTATTTGCCTTTGTCTTATAATGTGTAAAATCAAGTACTAATCTTTTACCAGAATCAATATTTAATTTGTCACGGTATAACCATTGTACAAAAGGTTCATCTGTTTTGTCAACTACATCAGAGATTGTGACATACTTATGAATACGGTTATCACCAACTAGGAAGAAATACATCATTCCTGGTTCAATTTTTGTGTTTACTTCATGAAAAATACCAATAGATCCTGTGTCATCTACCAGCTCAACTCGTGACCAAGTTGGACCCTTTTTAATTGACTTGACCATTGCTAACAACACGAAGCAGCCTTCTTCAAGAAAATCTGCAAGCGGATTAACTTGAGATTTAATCTTAGGGCTTAGTTTACCTGTATCAAACTTAGGTATCCCAAGATACTCATATAAGTTTTCATTTTCATTACCTTTACGTGGATTATCTTCAAATGCTGCAGCACCAATCTTATTAAGTGATTCTACTGCTCTTGAATTGATACCGCTACCTTTAGTTCCCGACTTCTTAACAAAATCATCATATGATTTAAATGGGCGTAGAGCAGTAATCTTACTACCAATATTATCTGAAATATATTTGATATTAGACAAACCAAATCTTATGGAGTTTCCCTGAATACTGAAGTCAAGTTCCGACTCGTTAATATGCGGAAGCAAGATTTTGATACCCAATCGCTTTGCTTCCAGCAGATAGTCAGTACGTGCATCCTTATCTTTTTCATTTTTGAGAATGGCAAACATAAACTCAAGAGGGTAATAACACTTGAGCCAAGCAGTGTAATAACTAAGCATAGAGTAAGCAATAGCATGCGAACGGTTAAAAGAATAACCTGCGTGGGCTTCAAAGTCGTGCCATAGTTTGGCTGCATCCTCTGCCGTAATGTATTTTGATGCTCCTGTGATAAATTTTTCTTGATATTGCTCAAATTCTTTAACATCCTTCTTCTTACCAATAATTTTACGAACTTTATCAGCATCAGCCCATGACATACCGCCCAAGTGTACACAGGCCTGCATAACCTGTTCCTGATAAATAATTACTCCATAAGTACGAGCAGTAAACTCCTGCATAATTGGGTGAGCATAAGTTACCATCTCTTCACCCTTCTTACGCCTTACATATGATCCTCCAACGGTATTCATGGCACCTGGACGAACCAATGCATTAGAAGCAGCAAGATCTTCAAAGTTATCTACGCCCATTTTCATAAGCAAATTAGTATATGGTGTTGCTTCTGCTTGAAACACACCTTTTGTAAATCCGCTTGAAAGCATTTCAAATACTTTAGGATTATCAAGTGGAATATCTTTCAATACAATATTTTTCTTTTTAATATGACTAATTGTTTTAATAGTGTCATCAATAACAGAAAGTGTTTTTAATCCAAGCACATCAAGCTTAATCAATCCCAAATCCGCTGTCTGTTCCATATCGTATGCTACTACAGGAATACGACCAGAAACTGATTCTTGTGGATCTTTACGGGTTTCAATAGGGACATACTTGCTAATATCATCTTTAGCAACAACAACACCAGATGCATGCATTCCACTACTACGAATCTTGCCACGTAGCATAGAAGCATACTTGGTTATTTCAGGGTATTTTTTTCTGAATTCTTCTGTACTGGCGGAAGATTCATACTCTTCAAATGTTTCAATACCCTTAAGTGCCTTATCCACTTCACCAAGTGGGACCAAGAATGCTCTAGCAACGTCACGGATAACTCCCTTATCTTTAAAATAAGTATAAGTAGAAATAGAAGCAACATGCTTAAATTTCTTTTTCAAATAATCTTTGACTTCACCTCTACGCTTATCTGCAAAGTCACAGTCAATATCTGGCCAGTCAGCTCTCTCACGATTAATAAATCGGAAGAACAATAAATCATATTTGATTGGGTCTACATCTGTAATTCTAAGCAGGTAGCAAATTAACGAACCAGCTGCTGATCCACGTCCTGGTCCAACAAGAATTTCATTCTGTTTCGCCCAATTAACCATATCACTAACAACGAGAAAATAACTAGCAAAGTTTTTTTCTTTGATGACTTCAAGTTCTTCTTTAAGTCTGCTTTGATAAACTTCATTATTTAAATCCATATCTAAGAGGGATTGTTCACAGATTTCTGTGAGTGTTTTTAATGCATTCTTTTTTGGTACTGGAAGCAAATCAAGTGCTTCATGAAATTCATATGCTTCAACCTTATCAGATATTTCTACTGATGATTCGTAAATGTCTTCTCTTTCAATACCAGCTTTTTGAAAATCTGATTTAATTTCATCATAGGACTGAATATAAACGTTAATATCAGCGAAAGAAATAGGGCGTTCGGGATAAAGATGATCAAAGCGATCAAGGATAGTAGATCTTTGACGACCACTTGCGTAATCTGCCTCTTTATTTTGGGTTGGCTTTGTTGAGAGGATAAGAAGGAGTTCTTCCAAATCCCTCTCCTCTTTCTTTGCAAAATGGCAATCGCCTGTAGCAACTGGTTTCACCCCGTATTCATCTGCCAGACTTAGCAGAGCAGTGTTTAATTCTGATGGATTATGGGCTTGTACTTCAATATAAAAATCTTCACCAAAACGTTCTTTGAATGTTTTAACAAGTTCCTTTGCTTTTTCATTCTCACCACGTTCAATAGCCTTAGATATAAGACCATTCATACATCCTGATACAACAATTATACCTTCTCCAAATTCAAAAAGGCATTCCATATCAATACGTGGCTTGTGATAATAACCTTCTGTCCAAGCAATTTGTGATAACTTCTGCAAGTTCTTTAGTCCCGTATCATTCTTAGCAAGAAGAATAATATGGTTATACAAGGAAGTGTTGTCATCTCGTTTTGCAACTGCTCTTTTATCAAAACGATCTGTAGCCGAGATATAAGCTTCTAGACCGAGTATAGGCTTCATGCCTAATTCTTTAGCTGCGATTTGCATATCTCTGTGAGATGACAACGTTCCATGATCTGTAATAGAGAGAGATGTCTGACCTTGATTCTTTGCAGCCTCAAGTAACTCAAAAGGGGTGTTGAGTCCATCCATCAATGAATAATGGCTATGAACATGCAGATGCACAAAGTTAGACATTTTTATCTCTTCTATTAGTTATTATTACCAGTCAACAGATGCTGACGTGGACGACTCTGATTTATTTGATGATTCTGAAACTACTCCAAAGTAAAAAGCTTCTTGCTCTGCATAAGGAATATCACGAACTGCTGTCTTTTCAAGATCAAACAATTCATACTTAGAAAAATCAATCGGTTCAATGTTAGCAGTTGGAAGTGGAATAGCATTGTAACTTGTATCAGTTGCACCGCTACCTGTACGCTTTATCTTCCAGTTAACATTTGTAATACTGCCTGTCTCTCCTGCCCAAGCAATGATTGTTTCTGTAATAGCCTTTGGTCCTAGACCCTGTGAAACAATTGCAACGTATGGAGGTTTAGATCCATCATCTACAATTACGTTTGCATAGAAACGCTTCTTACCGCCCCACTTAGCCTTTGGATCACGGCGATGCATCTCGCAACCAAAGCAACGACCTTGGTCTTCAATTGAACAAAGAGCCTTACGCTTATAGTCTGCGGGATTTGAATGTTCTACTGCAATAAAAGCAGAACCAGCTTTTTCATTATAGTGTTCTGAATTTGGATCAATCTCTTGCAAAAAACGAATCTTTACTGATTGACCATCATTTACTTTTAGCCACGTACCCTTTTGACCTTCTTCGGAATACTCTGACTTTTCCATTTGTTGATTTAGTGCGTTTAATCCTCTTACGATTCCCATATTATTTCTCCTTAGTATATCGGACATTAAACTGTCCTGTGTCTTTATTATAGCACTTTAGTATGTCTTTGTCTACTACAAATTAGCATATTCAAAGTGTGGAATTGCATTCTTAACACATTGCTTTATTTCTTCATCTGTCATGTCGCCTACATCTTTTGCTCCATGAGGATACATAACATCATAGTTATACCTAGCCCAAAGAACATTTTTTCTGTTTAATCTATTAGCGATAGTATTACCTAAAGCTTTTCCAGCCCCGTCATTATCTGTCATGATAATAATTGTAGATGCATACTTATTTAACAATTGAATATTTGTATCTGAGATACTACCACCTAGAGTTGCCACAGCATTTGGATAACCAGCCTGCCATAAGCGAATAACATCAAGGCTGGATTCAACAACGATAATAGTTCCACCTTCACGCTTTGCTCTATGAATATTAAACATAGTTTTATTGCGTGGAAGATTTGGACTATTCTTAAAAGCTTTACCTTCAATTGATCTACCAATAATACCTACAGGTATTCCATCAGGTGAATGAAGTGGAACTGTAAACATCTTTTGTGTGCCCGACCAACCTATTCTAAAATGATCTATGGCTTCATCAGTAATTTTACGGGAATGCAAGTAATTCCTAAATGCAACTGATTCAGGTGCATCAGGATTATTCTTTGGATATCCATACAGACTGTCTAGAGTCAGTTGGGGGAATTCAATAAACTCTGGCTTTTCATCAAGTAAGTCTATTAACTCTTCTTGAAGTAAATCTGCAGATGATAGTTTATTCTGAGATATAAACCTCATAGCCTCAAAGTTATTTCTTTCAGTAAGTTTCATAACTAGGTCTAAGATAGTACCAGACGAGTTACAGTTTTGGTTATAACAGACAAACAAACCTTTTGAATAACTTGCTGCAAATGCTGGAGAATCTGTATTGTGATGAAATGGGCACAAGCATAAAAAGTCTGTTCCTGTTTGAGATATTATTTCAATCCCGCAGGAACGCAAAATAGAGCGGAGATCCGCTTTAGTGTATGCATCTGACATTTATTTTCCTTTAGGTATTAAACTCTGACCAGAGAATCCTTCATACTTTAATGCTTTGGCTTTGCCTAGGTATATCCCGTACATTACCAAATTGAAAGTATAGTGATCCTTCTCTTCATTATATTTTACATTAAACTGAGGCTGCATGTCAAGGACGGGAATGTAACCTTTGTCCCGCATTTGCTGAACCAAAAGCCTTTCGTAATTCTCCCTTGAGCTTTGGAATTTAGAATCATCTTTAATGGTTCCGCTTATCCAAAAGTCATGTATCTTGCGTGGGTACATGATCACCAATCTTTCTTGATAATTATATCAAGTTAGGTGAACATTACATAAATATTAAGTTATTGGAATATCATAAACTTCTTTGACAATACCACGATTCAAATCCCAATCTAGGTACATACCAAATTCTGTTCCATGACGATTCTTGCGACTTACAATTTCCATTATGTTTGAATCAGGATTTTTATGCACTGCAATAGCCATATCAGCATCATACTCAATTGCCTTTGACCAAGCAACTTGATTTAGCATTGGTGGAGAATCATGGTCTGCTGTCTCCTCTGCAGTTGCAGCGGTAATATCAATAACAGGAATATTATTTCTCATAGCAAGCATCTTAAACTCACGGGAGATATTCATATTACGTTCTGTTGGGGCTTTTGAATTATTTGAATCAGCAAACAATTGATGATAATCAAGAATAACAATATCAGGCTTATGCTGATCAATTTTTGCTTGAACTGTTGTAGGGGTAATTTGTCCAGCACCTTCATTTGAAACAAGGATAAATCCATTCTTATCTAAGAACTTCTTTGAACCCCAATCATCAAATTGTGCAAGATCTACACTACCTCTAGAGAAGTCAGAAGACTTAAACAATCCCGACCCAAGCATTGTATAGATACGGTCTCGCATATTCTCAGGGGTCATTTCAAGGGAGATAATCATAGGCTTAAAACCCTGTTCCCAAGCCTTGCAAGCCAAATAAGAGGAGAACCAAGTCTTACCCTTACCAGGCCAACCAATCATCACGATAAGGTGTCCTGGAGCCATCCCAGTGGGGTATGCATAGTCAATAGCCTTAAAGCCTGTCTTAATTCCTGGGCTTCCACCCATAGCATCAGAACGTGTACGGACTGCTTCAAAATGCTTTTCCGCAGACTTATAATCAGTCAAATCAACATCTCGTACATTTGAGGTAAGTCTACTTAGAGATGTTATCTCTTTTTGCATATCAGATATAACTCTAGCAGATGCTTCTGTTTTAAGGCTTGCACCAGATGTGAGAAGAAGATTCCTGATGCGACTAGCGAGATATTCATTCTTTAACTGATCAAGATAGTAAGCAGTTTCACCCTTTACCTTAACAGGCTCAAAATCTTTGAACCTTTCAGTAAGAACTGAAATATCTGGAACAGATTTAAACTTTAAGTAATAAGATTTCAATCCTTCCCACACATCTCTATGAGATGTAAAGATATCATCTACACCATCAGCAAGCACTGTGGCTATATCTTTATTATTACAAATTGATGTAATGACTGCTGACTCAGTGTTCATTATCTCTTTCTTCAACCATAATTTTTGTTTTAGACATTATAACTTGTCTACGGGTTTTGTCTTCTTCTGCTTGCTGTAAAGTTACATCTAATTTTTCAAAATTATAAAAGAACCAAGTCAGTGGATGACCAGACTTATTCATCTTAAAATAATATTGCAACAAAATCTTAGCACGATCATATCCTACACTATCAATCACATCTTGCATAGCATATTTTTCACGATACTTATTTACAGTTGCAGGCTTCTTGTAAGTTTCTTTATACAAGGCACAATAAAGCCCAACTAAGCCGTAGGCTAGCTTTGCTTCATCTTTTGTCATTTCTTACCCTTTAATTCACTCTCTACTTCATTTACTTTTTCAATTAACTTTGTTTCTACAAACTTATAGATTCTATCTGTTGCTTCATTTGTAGACTCACCTGGACGTTTAAAATCTTCAACAGCAATTCCAATCTTGATATTTTCATAATTACCAAGGTTACGAGTAAATTGTAAATCTACTCTAATGCTACTCTGATTCGTCATGAACTTCTTCCTTTTCGGCTAATGAAAATCCTGGCTTAAACTTTCTCACACCACCCTCTGATAGATTTTGGTAAAGCATCATAAGGCGATCTGATATCCCTATCATAGCATCAATATCCTGCTTTTGTACAGCCAGCTCCATAGTGAATTCAAGCACTTTTAATGCTTGTTCTAAGACATGCTTTGCATCTTTATTCAATTTCTTATCTACCATTCAGGTTGTTTCCAAACTGGGACAAATTCCCCATCGTTATTTTTAATATATAAAATGTTTTCTTGTTTCATTATAGCTTCTATCTCTGCCCTAGAAGGCATGTTAGCTGGTGTGATACCACCATCCAACCTAGGTCTACCTTGATGCAATGTCTTAAAAAAGGTATGCATTTCTCTGATATCATCTTCACTCCACATATATTTGCCTGGGGTTCTATTTCCATTAAGAGAATAAATCCTTTGAGGGAACTTTATATCTCCCGCTCTCATATGCATAGTAATTGTATCATGATGCCTGCCAATTATTTTTTCAACTTCTTTTAATTGGTAGGCGTGTTGTTTATTTTTATTAACATCAGTTAAACTATAAGCAACACGCTTTCCCAATTCGTAATCCCAAGCGATAACTAAATCCTCTGCTCTTGAGCGACGTAAAAGTTTATGTAACTTTCCGTTTAAATAGAAGTACCGAAGCCGTGTTGCAGGATCTCTTCTTTTTTTGCTACCCATGATGCGAACCTATTATCCCTTTTGATCATCCATCTTTTCCCACACATGATACAGAACAATTCAACACGTAGGTTTTGGGAATAAACTCGGTCTACAAATACACGTCCTGTACATTTTTTACAACTCATCATTATTTTATTTTATATTCAGTCTACTTTGCTGCTGCTGCAAGTGCATTGCTTGCATCTTTAACTGCTGTGTTAGCAACAGATGTCAATGCAGTAGTTGTTGCTGCATCAAGATGCTCTTGTTTAGCAAGCTTTGATACTACACCCTTTGTGTTTACACGGGCAAGTACGGGGCCAATGACACCATAAAGTGCTGCAAATGCAACATGCTTCAAGTTGTGATTAGCTGCTCCACCACGCTGCCAAAGAATTACTGCAGCGGTAGCCGTCGCATAAACATAATGTTCAACGAGAGCCTTTTCTGATTGTGTGATACGCATTTTTTCTCCTTATATTTTATAAATTTATTCAGATTTTACATCTGGATATAAATCTTTATATTGATTTATTATTTCATATGCCCATTTTAATTTATCATACACCCTTTGACCAGGTGGTTGAAATGTAGACCACAGTTCTAAATTTTCTATTCTATTGTCAGATCTGTCACCATTTTTATGATGAACATTCTCATGATTCAAAAGAGATCTGCCAATATACTCACCCATAACATGCCTGTGCTCTGAGACCTTCCCATGTGAATCAGCATGAATTGATTTTGGATCATACCAAACAACATATCCTCTTCCATCTATTTTTTTATTTTTTGAATAGACCCCTTTTGTTTTTCCAACAACTGGATCTCCCCAAACCTTATATTTATTGTAATGATTTTTACAAAAACCATAACAAAACATTTTCTTTTCACAATTAACTACATCGCAATATTTATTTTTTAGCCTTGGCCTAAAGTTACTGTTTACGTCTAGGCCTTTTCTTAATCTTTGGTAATGTGCTGGACACATACCTTTTACAATTTTTACATTTTCTCTTTGACATATTTCACACTTCATAGTAAATATTTTACCATCTAATTACTATACTTCAAAAAGTTTTCCATCAACAAAACATGTATAGTCTGGGGAAACTTCCACAATCTGTACATGAGGATGTTGACCATTCTCAATATGTGCGATTGCGAAACCTTTTTGCCAGTTGTGATTCTGAGTATACTTCATACCATCACTCTTCTCATCACACATATGCCCAATTTCATATCCACGAATTGTACGACCACCAGTTTCTAGTGGCAACTCGTATGTTTGAAAATGGGAGGCAATTCTGTGTGAATGTCCTCTAATTAAAGAAATCTGTAAATCATCAATATCTTTTCTAACTGCTCCTGTATCTGCAATTGAAAGTCCATGATGAACATGGATATCGCCAAAACGGTGTCTAGGCAATTCATTATAATAGATATAATCATACCCAAGATTATCAAGTCCCCACAAAGATTCTGGTGTAATATCTGCAAGATACTCTGGCATTTTCTTATCAAGATAATCAAATACTCTTATATCATGATTACCCAATGCAGAAAACAACTGGGCATTAGGAAGCATTTCTCTAGTCTTAGCATAGAAATCTCTTGCACCCTTTGCTTCATGTCGCATCATAGGCACAATAAGATCTTTGCTATCATTCTTATGTAGTTGCAAAAACTCTGCAGACCTGCCCTCAGTATACTTGCTATAACAAGCCTGGTCATCAGTGTCTCCAAGATAATCAACTACATCTGGCTTCATCCACTTCATGACCTTGAACCATAGTTCAATAACTTTATTATCTTGATATGGGAATTGCTGATCGGATGACAACATCCATTTTAAGTCATTACTCATTTAATCCTTTTTCTAGGTTTAGTTAATTGTATCGTATATTGTTATATTCTGTCAAGAAGCGTGTGCTTTGTTATGCTCTAGACGTGAACATAAAAATAGATTAATTAATCTATTATCGGTTTTATTTTCATTAATATGATGAATGGTTTCCCAATCTTCAATTATTCTATTTAATTGTTTTTCTATTACTAGGCGGTGTTCATAATACCAGCCTTTAAAATTTTTAGGGTGTTCTGGAACTTTAACCAAAACATAGCCCTCACGACTTATTTTCCTATCACGCTTTGTCCAAGCTTTGATAGGATCATACATTATGCTGTACCCACCGCAGTCCAATAAATATATTTTGCTGGAGCACTTGTTTTGAAAACCACTTGTGTTCCACCTTGTATTGAATATAGCCAACATGACACTGCTGTTGAAGCACCTGTATATGCAACTCCAGTTATTGATGAAAGATGATTAATTTTTCCACCTATAGGAAATTTTACAGTAAAGCTTGTGCCAGGGGTTGCACCGCCATCAGGAGCTTGTGATCCACCAACAGATATAGTAAGACCTGTTGTGCTTGATGCATTAGTTCCAGAAACAGAACCAGTATTAGTAGTACTCATACCCAAACTTGTATTAATAGTATTAATTTGACTCTGTTGTTGATTAAGTGCTGCAATAATTTGAGATATAATGCTATAATCAATCACTGCATTATCTGTAGGTAATACTAGTCCGCCAGCCATTAGAGTTTATCTCCTTCTTCATGAATCAAGACTTCTTTCTGACTTGCCTTGATTATATCTGTATTAAGCCATTCTAGCACATCTGGATCAGTTACATGACGACGCTTGGAATCACTTACTAGGTATATTTTACCATCAGAGATGTCTTTTATCAAAGTCCCGTCCCTAAACCCAAGTGTTCCGTACAGTTTAAATCCGTTTAACTTATCTTCAGATGTATAAACAACTGGAAGATTCCAAGATCCGACTGCCCTCTCAGATATAAATTTAAATTTTTTCAATCCCTTAATGTAGAAATAACCATTTTCAGTACAAGCTATTAATCCACTCGGAACTACAGGGCTATACGTCTTTTCTTGAATTTTCTTCTTGAAGATTTTTTTCATTTAATTTATCCATAACCTGTGTAATTTCTGCTCTTAATACAGCAATCTGTGTTTCATACTGAGATACAATCTCACCAATTCTTTGTTGTAAAGCTATAACTATTAATTCATTTTTTTCCATTTTTATCCTTTATCTTTTATCCAATAATACATTATAGCAGATTAATTTTTATTTTTCTTAACGTTAGCATTAAGATGTTAAAGATCTTTAAATATTTTAAGATATAAAATTTAAAGCTCTACATATTCCTGTCCAATCTAGTAGGTCCCTGGAACAGAGACTTGTGGTTGTGAGTTACTAGGTCGCCCGCAATAATCAAGTCGTAAGGTGTAACGTTAATCTCGTATACATCTGTCTCCTCGTTGATGTATCCTATTGTATGGACTAGGACATCTTTTGTAACTCCATTGTCGTCATATACAAGGTAGTCTCCCATTTGCACGACACCTGACTGAATAAACATGTAAGCTCCATCTCTGCGTACAAGCATCATGTGTTCAAGAGAGAATCGCTTTTTCTTATCAGCATTAAATGTAACAGTCACCAAACGAGTTGATGCTTTAATAGCATAAATCTCAGCGACTTGCTCTTTAACATCTGTCATAGAGTTTGACACCCATTCGTCAACTGTATAGTCTTGCTCGTTCTCTGGTAGTTCTGAGAAAGAGTATGAAGCAAGCTTTTGACCAATGTATAGGTCTCTTGCCTTCATATAACCTATTGCTGTACGAACAAGTGTATCTCCTTGAATACATACTGGAGGTGGGTGGGCAATAATAGGGGTTGCAATAATAGGGGTTGCAATAATAGGGGTTGCAATAATAGGGGTTGCAATAATAGGTGGCGGGGTTGCAATAATAGCAATAATAGGTGGAGTAGATGCAGTTGTGGTTACATTGTTTGTAACTGTTGAGCTGTTTCCAACTGTGTTAATAGCATGAACAGAAACAGTATATTGCGTAGAAGCAGGAAGTCCTGAAGCTGTATAAGATGTAGTGGATACTGTTATTGGACCATAAATATCTCCACCATTAGATGAGTTATAAATTTCAACATAATAATTTGTAGCCAAGGTCGCAGGCCATGATGCAGTAAATCCGCTGCTTGTAATTCCTGAGAAAGAAATTACTGGGTTTCCTGGTAGATGTGCAGTTAATGAAGCAGATGCTAGTGTTGATGATGATGATGGTTTTGCTGCCAAGGTAACAGAGGAAGTTCCTGAACCAGTGGTATTGCCATACGCATTATTGGCGACTATAGAAACAATATATACGTTATCTCCTGCAACACGACCACTAAATGTATAAGAGTTTGCTGAAGTATTTATTGCTGTTTGAGTTACGGCATTCAATTGCCAGTTGATTGTATAAGAAGTAGCATTGCTAGAAACTCCCCAGCTTACGAATGCCTGACAGCTTCCATTATAAGATGTTACCTGAAGAGATTCTGTTCCTGAAGTACCAAAAGAATAGTTTGGGGTAGATGTTCCAGATATATTATTTGTAGTAATTGTTGGACCACTATAAAAATATGCATCATAATATGTTGCCAAAGATCCTGCTGCCCATGAACCAAAGAATGTATTGTTTGCATTATCAGTTACAGAAGCATAAGCTGGAGCAGATGGAAGTGTTGTATTGTCTGCTATAGTATTGACTGTAAATGGTCCTGGTGGTGGGTTAACAACCAATGCACTACCCGTCACAGAACTAGTTCCTGTTGACTCTACACCATAAGATGTTGATATAGTTACGGTTGCACTTGCACCCGACCCCAATCCAGAAACGGTAAATGTTCCATTTGATGTAACTGATGAAGGAGAAATTGATCCTGCATTAGTTGAAACCGCCCAAGTATATGCTGAATTATAATTAGATAAAGTAAATGTAAATCCACCAGAAATACTTGATGCTCCAGAAAGTGCTGGATTTAATTGTGTTAAGCCTGAAATTATGGAAGACCAAGGGTTTGCTGATCCTGTAACCCTGACCCAAAAATAATATACTATTCCTTGAGTAAGTCCAGAAGATGTATAAGTTAACCCCGATATGACAGAAGATGTTGGGGTAGTTCCTGATGTTGGGGCGGTAGATGAAGTACTGACATAAACATCATAATTTATGCCAAATCCTGATGAAGACCATGCCCAAATAATAGAGGTAGAATTAGTGGTAGTAGCATACATTCCTGTTGGAGCCGATGCTGATGAATAAAATTGCCTTATATTTCCATTATCATTTATATAGCCTTTAGATATACTTCTAATTGAACTATTATCATTTATATAAATTTTAGAAATATTTCTAATATTTCCATTATCATTAATAAAAATTGGCATTAGTACTGCAACCAGATATCCCCAGGGTGTGTGCCTGTCGCTGATGGAACTCCAGACGATGTTGATTGTATTGTTAGAGTTGCTGCATATACATTTGATAAAGATCCTTGCATTAAAATAGAGGAAGGGGTGGATGATGCTGTAGCCAAACCACCAATTTTTACATTTCCAGAGGTTCCTCCATTAACACTTGCACCTAATGAATTCACAGTTATATATGACCCATTACCATCAGTAGTACCGCTATTAATTCTTACTTCACCTTGAATTACATATAAATTAGCTTTTGAATTTCCGAAAGTTGTGTCTGGTGTTGTTCCATCATTTATTATTATTCCATATGTAGTACCGCCAACAAGTAATGGAGAAATGCTTGTTACAACAGCACCAGAGCCATTTGTGAATTGTATTGCATTGGAAGAATTTAGCATCTGTACCTTTTGACCAGAACCGTTATTAGTTTCAATTACACCACCAATAATTGTTCCACCTATAATGGTTGCTGAAGTCATGCTGATAGCAGCACTAATAGTTCCAGCAGTTAATTTACCAACATCAAGTTCTGAAATAACTTGACTGGAAATTAAAGTTTTTGACCATGATGTTCCACTTGTTGCTGTATACTGAGCAATTATATTTCCAGAAGAATTATACGAGAAAAAAGTATCTCCGACTTGTTGATTTGAATAACCATAAGAAATTGTTGATGGGAATAAAGGTGTTCCGCCTGATGTATAATACAGTGTTCCACCTGGACCAAAACCACTAGATGCTCCAGTTCCTGCGATTGCTCCATAATGAATAACATTCTTTCCATTTGCAGAAGCTTGAGCAGTGCTTCCGATATATGTACCTAACCCAGTTCCACCATAAATTGATCCACTTACATCACCATTAAAATATGCATTTCCAGAAGTATCAATTCTAAATTGTTTTGAAGTAATAGATCCATTATTTAAATTAATAGCCATTCCCCCTGTTGAGAATGTTGATCCATCAATAGGATCTGTTATTAAATATCCAGTACTTTCAATAATAGTTGCTGCAATAGTCCCTGCAAAATATGCACTTCCAGTTTTAGCATTCAAAAGAAATTGTTTTACTCCTGCATTATATGCACCTACACCAGTTTGATTTACTACTACACCTGTACCATTTGGATTTGCTGTAGTTAAATCAATTTGACCAAGATTTGTAGGAAATGATCCTGCAAATAATGAACCTCCTGCTAACTGAATATCTGTTCCATAGTTAGTTGTTTGAAAATTTGAACCACTTGCAGATAATGAAGGAGTTGTAATTGTTAATGCAGGAGAATAATTTGAAACATGTGTAGTTCCCGCTGCATCAGTATATGTTGCAAAAACTTGTATAGAATAACTTTGATTTGGTGTTAAGCCTAAAACGTCTAAACTATTGGTAGCCATTTTACACCTACAACATCTCTACATAATACTCTACATCCAAAGCTACGTTTGGATTTTTTGGAATTGGACTTGCCAATACTGATTTGCTAACAAGTGATTCTTCCATTGAAATTTCATTAGCACTTGAAACCTTTATAGCATCAATTGTAGCATATGTTCCTGAAGTAGTAGCAATACTTACTGAAGTAACATTATTAAAATTAATAATTGAGTTTGTGCTGCTAACTGATTGGTCAAAGCTTGACGATAAGACTGAATATCCTGCAACTGAAGTAGTTGTAAACGGAATAGTTTGAGATATGCCAGATGCGTCTGTTATTGTTACATTAATTGTTCCCGCCGTTGTATTAAAAGCAAGAATCTGCAAAGAATCATTTGATGTGTAGTGCGAAAAGCCTATTGATAAGTTAGAATTAGTATAAGTACTGTTTGGCAATAAGCTTACAGAATTAGCACCAATTCTTGGGGAGCTATATCCTTGTGCTACATAAGAATTAAAAATAACTGTTCCAGTGGAAGTCCAATTAGTCAAATCAGAAAAGTCTGTTAGAACAATATTGTTTCTTGTTGAAGTTGAAAATAAAGAATTTTTTGTTGCATAAAGACCTATTTCATATATATTAGCATACAAATCAATTGGCAATGTTGCTCTTACAAGAATAAGATCTGGATTGTTTGCTACTGTATTAGCAGAAACAAAAGTTTTTAAAGTTACAGGATATCTTGATGTTTCAAAGTTAAGTTGTGTGTCTGTTAAACTTGGTGCTGGTGATGGCATTGCCCCTATAGCCATATCTGCAGCCCAATCTTGTCTTGCTCCCGACAAAAACTGCAAAATCATTTTACGACCATTGGATGTAATAAGATTAGAAGATCTACCTATTTCTACACCATTTTGTTTAAAAACATAAGTTCCTTTAAAATCACAGAGCATGAGTCACCGCCGATGAAGATCCTACTGAACCGTAGTTTACTTGAACAGAAAGTGTATGTCCCCCTGAAAATACTGCAGGAGATATAGGTGCTAACGAAAAAGTATAAATACCAGAAACCAAAGATCCTATTGCTTGAGAAATTGTTGATGGTCCTCCAGCAGATGAAACAACAAAAGATGTGGAACCAGAAGTGGGGCTTGCATATGGAACTCCATTTCCACTTACAGTAACTGTATAACTGACCGCATTTGGTACTGCCCCAAAACTTATTGATATAAGGGTTGGAGTATT
>Ga0208743_1000240_pt1 | contig 20292 bp, 7 predicted proteins | sample CryBogCBH04Jul08_FD_184615 | JGI IMG/M metagenome (GOLD analysis project Ga0208743, IMG submission 184615) | Freshwater microbial communities from Crystal Bog, Wisconsin, USA - CBH04Jul08 (SPAdes) (version 2) | ecosystem: Environmental > Aquatic > Freshwater > Lake | place: Crystal Bog...
GTCCGCATTGTAGGTCACTCTATACGTGCCCCCGCCACCCGGGTTGCCTGCTGCGGTGATGTTCACGCTCTGTACCAGCGTGGTTGGATTGAAGGCCACGCTACCGCCACCTACCAAGGCATTGCTGCCATCGGCAAAATTGATGGTGCCACCTGTGGGCAGGGTGAGGTTGCCACTTGGTTCAAACACCCAGTCGTGGTATGTAGGACCATCTGAGGCCGTGCGTATGCTGATGTTGCTGCCCACGGTAGTCACGTCACCAGTGTCATAGTTATGACTGGTTATCACAGCATTGCTTGGAAGGTAGGTGGTGCCGTCTGAACCCAGTATCCAATCGTTCTTGGGCAGGCCATTGCCGGGATTGGTGATCAGCAGGATCTCTGGATGGCTGCTGTCACCACCGCTGAACTGCGTGTTGATCACTGCCCAGTGGCCGTTGGTTAGATCCTGCGTGATGAGCTGGTTGCTGATGCTGTCCTGGATGAGGCTGCTGACGTTGCCGTTGTAGGCCGTGTTGAGCAACAGCCCATGGGCCGAACCATAACCGCTGGCGTAGTCACCTATGGTGCTGCCACCTGGTATGGTCGCTATGCCATCTGCGCCAAATGTCCAAGTGTTGGAGTTGGTGCTGAGCACTATGTTACCAGCATTGCTGGTACCGATGGTATTGCCACTGAAGGTGATGTTAGCAGTGTTCACAGCACCGCCGCTTACTAGAGCATTGCTGCCATCTGACCAGTTTATGGTGCCACCCACGGGCAGGGTGAGGTTACCGCTAGCATCAAAGTCCCAGACATGGGTCTCGCCCACGGTGCTGATCAACACGTTGCCGCCCTGTGACGCTGCCTTTAGCCATACTTCGCTGTAGAATTCCTCGTTGGTGTAGATGTCCACGCCACTATCAGCAGTTGAAGCAGTGAGTGTGCCATAACCACCGGTGCCTTGGTAGTCTGGTAGCACCAGCGCACCGCCATTGCTGGTAGCAGCAAACACTAGGTCAAAGCCGTTGCTCTGCCACACCATGTCAGCATTTACGCTGCTGGCCATGGTGCTGTTCACGAAGGTTATGTTGCCAGTGTTGGCATTGCCGTTTGGTCCAGGAGGGGTGGTCCAAGTCACAGATCCGCTGCCATTGGTAGTCAGAACCTGTCCTGCTGTGCCATCGAGGTAGTTAAAGGTGTAGTGTGGGAAATACACCGTGCCATTGGCATTGATACCCATGGTATGGCCATTGTTGGTAAAGGACGTGGGTAGGTTATATAGGTCTGTGTATTCATTGCTGAATGCCACAGTGCCAAACAGATTACCGCCGTTCCAGGTCTTGAACTGAACTCCAGGGGGAGCGGTGAGCGTGCCGGTGGTGTCAAAGAACCAATTGGTGGTACCAAATATGCCGCCAGGCTGTAGGGCCAGAGAATCGGCCCCAGTGATCCATGATATGCTGCTGTTGTCACTGGGTAACTCTAGGTGGGCATAGGCATCAAACACGTATTGATACCCAGCTACGTTTAGGGTGAGCGTTGTGCTGGGATCATCAACTTTAATGGTCGCATTATCAGGTAGCGTGAGATTGCCTGTCTGATCAAAGGTCCAACTCGCTGCTGGGCCCATGGCGTTGAGCCAAGTGGTCTCGGCAGCTGGGGTAATAGACAAGTTGCCAGTGGTAGTGGTCGTGGTCAGTGGCACTGCTGACAGATTGCCACCAGTGGTCACGGTTAGGTCGTTGTAGTTTTGGGTGATGCCACCAGCGATGTTGCGGTAGATCCATGGGCCATACTCGCCTCTGAGCGAACCGTCGCTGGGCACTCGCATGGTCACTTGGTTGCTGTCTGCGCCAGCCATGCCACCCGTGACATTGAGCCAGGTGATCACCAGCGGGCTCTGCGGATCGCTGCTGTCCCAGTCCAGCGCATGAGCACTGCTGGCAACGTAGTCCATGAACTCGGCACTGTAGGGCCAGGCTGTGTTCAGCTCATTGATCCACAGGATCACGCCCGTTTCTTGGTTTATCTGGCTGACCGTGATGCCTATGCTGTTGAGATCGTAGGTGATGCCGGACACGTAGAGATTGCCCGCACCTGCCACGGCTGTGATGCCCTCAGCACCATCCAAGCCGGTGGTCCATCGCGTGGTCCAGTGTGGCGTGCCTGTGTCAGCAGACATGCTGCTCAACCATGTGAAGGTGTTGGCAGCATAGATTGAGCCACCTGCGAACACGTTGCCATCATCATAGGCCACTGACACGCCGTGGATGTCTGCTGATTGGTAGGTGAACCTGGTGAGCCACTGACCATTGCCATCCTGACCTACCTTGCCAACCAGCGCTGCGTGTGGTGTGTAGAAGCCAGTGCTGTTAATGTAGGCGTTGTTGCTGACAATGTTCACATTGGGTTGGTATTCCGTGACTATGCCGCCCCCATAGCTGTTAGCTGTGCCAGATTCAAAGCTGTTGCGATAGCTGCGGCTCCAGTTGATGAGGCCTGTGACGGAATCCAGCTGGGTGATGGCAATGGCACGCTGCGCCACGCCATTGTAGCCATCGTGGTTGATCCACAGGTTGCCGCTGGCCGCGCCCTGCACCCGGCTGTAGGCCATGTCGTAGAGGTAGGGTCTGTAATAGCTACCACCGTTGCCATTGATGTTGATCTCTGTCTCCCAGACCAGCGTGCCGTCAGTGGTGCTGAGATTGCTCACGCTGAAGGTGTTGAAGAGATCATGATAGACCTGCGTGGCCGCGAACAGGCTGCGGGTGTGCGGTTCAAAGCCAATACCATCGGCCAGCGAACCTACGGGCCATGTCATCTCAGTCTGCCACAGCACGTTGCCCTCAGCATCATACTTGACCATGTTGTTCACAGCAGCTGTGTTGCCCTGCCCGCCGTAGCTGTATGTCTCACCCGTGGCAGCCTCTGTGGCCACTGCTGAACCGTAGCTGCCTGTGGCCAGACCGAAGCCAGCGCCGTACTGGCTGATCCAACCCTGGGTGCCCAGAGCATTCACGGTGAACGTGCTGGCACCGTTGATGCTGCGCCCCTGTAGGAATGCCGTGTTGGTCTGTAGCACGTTACCCACTGCTACCACGTTGCTGGTCAAATATATGCTGTCGTTCACACTGGCGATAGCACCACCAGGTGGTAGGGTGCTGGTGCCATTGTTGTCAAACTGCCAAGAGTTGTACTGGTTGAAAGGCGCGTTGCGGAAGGTCTGGAAGTTCACGCCATCGCTGTTCACATAGACCCAGGTGGCTGGGTTGTCGCCGGGGTTGGCGATGTCGCTGACCCAGCGCAGATTGGCCTGCGTGTCGCTGTTGAGACTGAGACTGGCTGTGGCCGGCGCGTTGATGTCTTGTACCACGGTGAACACACCGTTGTCATTGATGCTGACGTTGTAAACACTGTTGCTGCTGACCAAGCTGCTGCTGGGGCCTCCACCTCCGCCTACCAAGGCATTGCTGCCGTCTGAGAAGTTGATGGTGCCCCCAGCAGGGAGTGTTAGGTTGCCTGTGTTGTCAAACCACCATTGGTACTCTTCTGAGTTGTACAGGGTGTCTATGAAGAAGCCGCTGGGATCAGCATAGGCTATGGTATTGCCATCATTGGTGGCCAAGCCCACGCTGCTGCTGACATCAGCCTTGAGGTAGCTGCCTGGTGGCACATACAGTGTACCATCCGTGCTGAAGCCCCAGGTGTAATTGGTGGAGGTATCTGTGTTGATTGCGGTGATAGCAATGCCTTCTTCGCTGTTGATGTGGAAGCCCATGCCTGCCTGTATCAGCGCATTGCCGTTGCCAAAATACACAGGCTCGCCGTCTGGCAAAGTGGTGCTGCCGTCTGTGTTAAAGCTCCACACAGAGCCATTCACGTTCAGTGCTAGGCTGCCGCTGTCGTCAAAGCTGAGGTTGCCCAAGCCAGGCCATGCCAGCATGCTGCTGTGACTGCGTGTGGCTGTGACCGTGATTTCACCGTTGCCCGTGCTGCCTGGTTGGTTGATCTGTAGCTGATCACCTGTTTGATAGCCTTGGCCTGGTTGGTTGATGGCCACGCTGCTTATGCTGAAGCCATCTGCCACGATGTCCACGGTGAGACCAGATCCGCTGCCACTGTCTGCGGCCGTTGGCACGTTGTTGGCTGTGATGTAGCCCACAGCAGGTCCGCTATTGAGGCTGATCTCAGCAGCAATGCCTGACACATTATCAGGCAGCAACAGATGCCCGTCAGCTCCCAGCACGTAGCTGACTTCGCCGCTGGTGATCTGTGTGGCGCCTCTGCTCTGTAGGCTAGGCGGATAGGCAGGAGGCTCACTGGCAGCCACGTTGGCAGTCCAACCTGCGCCACCCTCTAGCACTACATCTAGCAAGGTCAGTGTGAGCACGTAATTGGGTATTCCAGTTATGCTACTGTTGAAGGTAAACGCGTCATTGCTAGCATAACCTGGATTGACATATTCTGGGAATGGATTGTTCAACTCCAGAGACACCACACCTTCCAGAGAATACACGAACTGACCCTGTAGCTGCCATGGCGAGCCCGTGAGGTTCAGCACAGGCTTGCCTTCAGTGGGCACATAGTGGCTGCTGTCCAGCGTGAACAAGAGGATGCTGCTCACGGGCGAGGGTACCAACAGCGTGCCGTTCTCAGTGAACGTCCAATCTTCTGTGCCTGCCTGTATGATCACGTTGCCACCGCTGGCAGTAGCTATGGTGTTGCCCGCAAACACCACGTTGCCAGTGCTGCCAGGATTGCCCGCCACGCTCCATATGGTACCGGACCACACGTAGGTAACGCCGTTGCCCCCTACGTATGTGTTGCCTACGTCCTGTGGTTGTGGTGGGAAGTTGAGAGCGGTCATGTGGCAGATCCTTGGGTTGCTATGCCCTCATATTTACCATGCGCGGTGATTGGATCAGATCAGCTGTTCTACTTCTATGAAGCCATAGCCCGTGCCACCACTGCCTGCTACCCAGGTTACCCTGTATTGGTGCCCGTTGGTGTCGTCGCTGAACAGTCCCACGGCTCTGTCACCTGCGGCACCAAAGGTCACGCCAAAGCCATAGCTGGCCACGCTGGTCCAAGTGGCAGTGGCACTGCCAACGCCGTAGACCACGTAGGACCCGCCGGCTGCTGTCTGGAACGTTGCTGTGTAGCCACCACTCCAAGTGCCAGCGATGGCACCCACGGTGGGATTCCAACCGCTGTCTATGTTGAACTGCGCATTGTTGATGCGCACGCTGGGATATTGAGCGTTGTAGGCTGACCTCACCACTTGGTAAGCAGTGGTCTGGATGGTGCTGTCTGAGAACACGATGTTGCCGTTGAATCCCAGCACGATGTTGCCAGCTACGTGGACGTTGGCATCGCCAGCAGTGATGTTACCACCTGTGGGCACGGTGAGATTGCCATCAGCACCAAATGTCCAATTCCTTGCTGGAAGGACGCTTATGGTAAACTCAACGCTTGCTCCGCCCCTTGTGGCAGTTATGAGATCGCCATCCGTATAACCATTGCCGGGTGTAAGTATCACAACAGAATCAGCGTAGCCGCTGCCACCCTCGCTGACATTTACAAATAAACCACTGCCTGTGCCACCTGTGGTGGGTACATTGACACCACTGACACCGTCCCAGCCTCCTGTGCTGTGTGTGATGGCTGTGACAGTGGCAGGTGTACCAGAAGCCTGTATGGTGAGATTGTCTTTGGCATGTAGGGTATTGGCAGGAAATGTCGTGGTACCATCTGTGCCAAAGGTCCAAATGTTGCCGCCAACACCGTAAGCACCCACGTTGGTGCCAATGGCCATGCTGCCATCTGTGTTGGTCTTGACGAACTGCGTGTCATCGCCTAGGAATAGGTCAGTGACTGCTAGGTTACCGCTGGTGAGGTGCACATGATTGCCGTCACCACCTGTGGGATAGATCACCAAGCGTTGATCGGGATTGCCACCACCAACTGGCGTGAGCTCAATGGTGTTGACTGTTGCGCCGCCGGGTATGGCAGCAGTGCCTATGCCAACGGTGCTGCCATTGGGCAGGAAGAGGTTGCCTGTGTTGTCAAAGACCCAGGAATATTCGTCCACACCGCTGTTGGTGATGAGGTTGATCACTTGGTCAGTGAAGCTGCTCTGATAACCGCCTATGTTGATGCCGCCATCGTCTGTGTAGATCACGCCACCGCCAGGTATGGTCAATGCGCCACTGAGATCAAACACCCAGTTGCTGTTGGTGCTGTCTGCCAGAGTCTGTATGGTCACGCCCACGTTGCTGGCGGTCACATAGTTCTGCGTGTCAGCACTGCCTATCTGTGCTCCCACGTTGCCAGCTGCGCCAAGGCGGGTGATGCCGCCATTGTTGTCCAGATATCCGCCATCTGGTAGCGTGAGCACGCCACTTTGATCAAAGGTCCAAGCCACGTAGGGCACCGTGGGCACCTGTGTCTCGTCCACTGACACAGTGAAGCTGCCGTTGTAGGTGCGCACGTTGATGCCACCGCCCACGGTGTTGATGGTACCATTGCTGAATGCTAGGCCGCCATCTGTGGGCAATGATAAGTTGCCTGTGAGGTCAAACTGCCACGTGTGGCCCTGAGAAGCAAAGCCGTTGGGGTGATTTTCAATGTGGAAACCTGCGCTGTCTGTATATGCCCAGTTGTAGGCATGGTCTGGGAATCCCACATAGGTCTCTGTGGTGATCTCTGCGTTGGCCCACATCAGCTGGCTGAATGCCTGATTGCTGCCATTGCCTGACCAGCTGTTCACGCTCACGCTGCCGTACTCTGGGCTGTTGATGCCCATGATGGTCACATTGCTGTGGCGCTGTTCGCTGATAGCACCACCTGTGTCAAAGTTCAGGGCCAGTATGTTGCGGATGTTGCCCACGCCCTGCTGACCGCTGCTACCTATGAGATCCAGCGCAAACTGGTTGGCCCGCACCGTGGCAGCTATGAGAGAACCACCACTGAAGGTCACTGGTGTGGTGGTGATACCCACCGTGCGCGGCGTTGTTGACAAGCTGGTGGTCACGCCCACCGTGGCATAGCTGGCATAGGTGTAGTGCCCGTAGGTGCCCTGACCTGTGCCATCCAAGGGCAGCTTCACAGCCATGGCACCTTCTGTGCCGTCCAAGGTCTGCCAGCCGCCTGCGCCAAAGTGACTGTCGCCTATGAGACCGATGGTGTTGCTGTTGTTGTTCCAGAAATAGTTGCCACCGCCCATGAGCGTGGTGGTATACAGAGCATTGCTCCACATCACGCTGCCGTCAGTGCCGCTCACGCGGCTGAACAGCATGCCTTCTGGGCCACCTGGATTCCATGGACCCGGAGTCCAACCTGAGACTATGACGTCGCCATCTGGTGTGAGCACACCGCCCTCTGAACCACCGTAAATATTGCCTGTCTCAGTCTCTATCTCTGTGATCCATATGCCCGCACCCGTGGCTGCGTCCAGCTTGCTCAGCCTTGGAGTTCCTACGTGATATGTGGTCACGAACAGGCTGTTGCTGCTGTCATGTACCATCACTGCGCCATTGATAGCGCCCATGTTTGGCAGTATGCTCGCGCCCCAGATTGGCGGACCAAGATCTCTGGGGATCTTTGCTACAATATCTTCGTAGGCACTGCCATTGTACCACTGGCCGCCCACGTACACGTTGCCTGTGGCATCTGTGGTCACTGACTTGAACACTGCGTTGCCTGTGAAGCTGCCATAACCTGCGCTGCTTTGGTCCCGTAGGTTCACCAACCAAGCATTGTCATAGCTGGCAGTTGCGGCCAAACCCGCAACATATACGTTGCCCGTGCCTGGTGCGCCAGGACCCACTGCGATGCTGTTGGGTACCAGATCATAGTTGCTGGGGCTGAGCATGGTCAGTGGATCGCTGGCACTGCCGTCCACTGTGCTGACCAAACTCACAAGTGTGCCCTCGTGACCTGGTGTGTTGTAGTCATAGCCATTGCCCAGCACGATGAGATTGCCTGCGCCGTAGAACTGTGCCTGTATGATCCTACCAGTCAGGCCTTCGTGACCATCATAGGTGGCCTGATTCTGCCACAGCACAGCACCGTTTGGATCGTACTTGACCATGTAGGGTATGGGACCGTCATAGAAGTCGTCGCCCATGGCATACACGCCGCTGGCATCACCCATCACATAGCGGAACTCGCTACTGTGGTTTTGGCCTCCCATGCTCACATTGCTCATGCTGCTGATCCAGCCCAGAGGAGCAGTACCGCCTAGGCTGAGATCGCCTGGCACGGTGGTCTGGCCATCCGTGGTCAGCGTGATGGTGCTTTCATAGTCAGCCACCGTGCCTATGGTGGTGGTTATGCTGACCACGTTGGCAGCAGGTATGGCCAGCGTGGTTAGATCCAGCACACCTGCTGTGAGATTACCCTGGTTGTAGTGTGGTACTGTATCGCCCGTGCTAAAGCTGTAATTCTGTGGGTAAGTGTTGGCTGACCAAGTGGGTGTGACGTCACTATAGGTAGCTGATCCAATGGCTCCGTACCACTTGCCAACTAAACTGCCATCCGTGGGCACCTGCGCCGTGAAGGCCAAGGCAGGGAATGGTCCGCTGATGTAACCAGTGATGCCTATGCGATCCTCGTAGACGCTGCCCACTCTGAGCCCTGAGTAGTATGCCTCAGCTGTGTCTTCAAATGAGTAGCCAATGGTATGGCTCCACAGCATGGTACCAGTGTCAGCTGACAGCTTGCTGATGAACAGCGCCACGTACTGAGAGGACCCAGCCTGGGTGGTTCCCAGCACATACACATGTCCCGCATGGTCTGGTACCACGTCGTAACCGCTGGTAGCATAGCTGCTGTTCTGGCCGCCATCCAACACTGTCTGCCATATGCTGGTACCGTTGACGTCAATCTTGTACACTGCCGTGCCCTCGTTGACATTGCTGACCAACACATAGGCATTGCCCGTGGCATCAGTGCTCACTGCTTCTGCGTTGATGCTGTTTGATATCTGCTGCTGCCAGTTGATGATGCCGCTGCCACTATCCAACTGTAGCAGATAGCTGCCTATGTCGCTGTTGTATCCGCTCACATAGACGTTGCTGTCCTGTACTGCTATGGCAGTGCCCTGGAAAATGAAGCTGGGATTAGCAGGCCGCAGCGAAGTGGTCCATACCAGTGTGTTGCTGCTGCTGTCCACCTTGGCAGCAAAGCCCTGACCATTGCCCGTGTCAGTCAAGCTACCAGCAAAGTACATGTAGGCTGAGTTGTCCACAGCAATGTCCAGCGCCCTGCCGCCAGTGAGGCTGATGTAGGTTGGGCTGATGTTGCCTTCTGCGTCCATGGTGCCAGCATAGAACACAGCTGTAACGCTGTCGTTGGCCATGAAGTAGAGATTGTCGTGGCTGTCTATGGCTATGCCGTCATTGCCACCGCAGGCAAAACCGTTGGCATCTGTGTAGCTCTTGCGCCACTGTAGATAGCCTTCTGAGTTGAACTTCAGAGCCAGCGTGCCGTTGCCGTTGGGTGTGCTGACCAAGCCATACACATACATGTTGCCCACGCTGTCATAGACCAAGCTCACGCCCGTGTCATTGCCGCCAAACTGCGTGTCCTGGACCACGTTCCACCAGTAGTTCCTGGCACGTACCGCATGTAGCTCTAGGCTAGTGCCAGCTGTGCTGCTGACGTTGCCGCTGCTCAGCCCGTCTACCGTGACTGGTACCTGTGTGCCCTGTATCAAAACGCTCATCGCTGTGTTCCCTTATGTGGCATGGGTGGTCATGAACTCCGTGACCTCGTATGTGAAATAGACCGTGTCTGTGCTGCCCACGGTGGCCGTGACCACCAGCAGATTTTCATCAGGCACGATGCCGTAATCTACCAGCACGCCAAACACCGTGTCTGTGGCGCCTGGATTGCTCTTGAGCCTGTTGCTCACGCTGTATACCAGTCCGCCCACCGCGTCATAGGCGCAGGTGATGTCGGCCATCTCGAGGCAGGTGCAGGGATCATTGTGCTGTGCTCGCACGGTGATCTTGAACCCACGCACGTCAGCACTGCTGGCATGCCAGATGTACACGCTTTCACTGGGCAGTGCCCAGGCAGGATATAGGCCGCCCACCGTGGTAACCGTGCCACTGATGCTGATGTTGCCAAAGCTAGTGCCAGGGAAGCCAATGCTGCCGTTGGTGTTGATAGTAAGCTCTGTGCCTGCACTGGCCAGGGCAAATGGCGTGTAGATTATGGTGTTGGCACTGTTGGCAAACACGTTGGCGTTGCCTGTGGCGCTGAACAATACCTGCGTGCTGTAGCCAGCCACAGCTGGTGTGTTTGGTACTTGTATGTTGCCGGTCACACCGGGACCCCAGGTGGCATAGAGGTTCACATTGTCAATCTTGACGTCTGTGATGTAGCCACGGAATCCACCAGCATACTCGCCAAAGCCCACGAAACGTATGGGAGCTGTGTAGTTGTTGATGTCAATACCGCTGTTGTAACCGATGCCACCATTGAGGTAGACGCCATTGAGCCAGGCCTGGCAGCGCTGTGCGCCGTCACGAGTGACCACTAGGTAGTACCATTGGTTCAGCGTGAGCGTGCGACCAAAGCTGAATCCCGTGGCAGTGTTGGGGTTGCCCGTGGTTATGATCAGATCGGTCCAGTTCTGGCTCAACAGCGTGGGAGCGCCTCCGTAGCCTCCCAGCAGCGTGTTGCTAGTCACGTCCTGAGTTGGATAGAACCACAGGCTTATGGTGTATGGTCCTGTGCCTATCCTTGGCAGCTGTGGATATATCTCCACTGCGCTGCCAGTGATGTGCATGCTGCCATTGCTGGTGATCATGCTGCTGAACGGGCTGAGGTTGCTCCAGTTGATCAAGCTGACATTATCAGCATATGAAGCATAGGGTGTGAACTGCAGGTTCTCAGCACTGCTGATAACACCTTGGCTGTTGAAGTGATACACACTGTTCTTGTTCTTGAGCAGCAGATCCTGACCCGTGGGTTCCAAGCTGTGGACCAGCACGTTGCTGAGGGCTTGGATCTTGCCTTCGCTGCCATAGCTGGGATTGTCAGGGTTGCCACCATAGAGGAACACGCTGCCACCATCGGTGCTGGCTGACACGTTGCCTGATTCTGGCACCGTGAACACCCATTCGCCACCTGGAGCCCAGGCTGCTATTGGAGCATCCTGATACCAGCTCGGGCCATTGTAGGGCGTCATGGTCTGCGTACCTGAGCTGTCAGCTATGAAAGAGCCATAGAAGGCGTTCATCAGCAGGCTGAAGCTGGCCTGTGTGGGATCGCTGAACGCTGTGGGCACGTCTATGGTGCTGCTCAAGCTGTTGTACAGTGGCGCGCCGTTGCTTATCAGCAGCCCTTGGAACCTGCCCTGGAAGTAGTCGGGCCCACCAGCCACATCGTAACCGATGGTGCGCGTGGCATCAGTGAAATTGCCGTTTGCTGCCGGCGAGCTCACGCTGGCCACGCCGTTGAGCCACAGAGCTATACCATTGGCGTCGCTGTTCACGGCCAGCCACATCCAGGTGCCAACGCCCATGGTAGGCACGGTAAAGGTGTTGCCACCGCCATTGGCATAGCCCACGGTGATCTCAGTAGGGCTGGCAATGTTGATCCTGAGGCCAAGGTTGGCAGTGCTGCCAATTATGGTGCCCTGCGTGTTGTCATAGAGCTGGAACCAAAGGCTCACGGTCCACGCATTGGTGCCAAAGGTCACGCCGGGGTTCATCTGTATCCACTTGTTGCCGGTAAGTTCTATGCTGCCACCCACATAACCAAATATGTTGAAGTAGAGATCCTGTGAGGTATCGCCTGAGGGTAGCAGAGGTGGGCCCACAGGAACGTTGGATAGACCATACGCAGCCAGATTGGCGCTGTTGATCACGCAGCCCGTGCCTAGGTTGCTGATCAGCACGTTGCTGCTGGGGCTGATGTCTAGGAAGCCCTTGTAATTGTAGAAGTTGGTGTTGGTTGGAGCCACGCTGGTGGTGGTCACGTTGCCCTTGAAGTAGGGCGAGATACCCGTGCCAACCACAGGATATTCTAGGTATGGGTCGTGGAACAGCGCCAGCCTATCACCGGACAGAGAATTCACATAGAAGTCTCGGTTGTTGAGCTGCGTGGCAGTGGCCAAATTCTGTATGTAGATCTTGCCACCACCTATCTGATTGCCTGGCACCGTGAGCGTGACCGGCGTGGTCAGAGAGATATCGCTAATAGCTAACACGCTGGCATAGAACTGACCTCTGCCGCCTGAGATATACACCGTGCCGCCTTCACTGCCCTGCTGTGTTATGGTGTTGCCGCTGCCATAGCCCGCGGTCAAGTTGATGCTACCACCGCCGCCACCGTCGGCACCTGAACCAGCTGTGACGTTGATGCTGCCACCGTTGCCCCGACCATTGATGCCCGTGGCAGCGTTAACGCTGAGGGATATGGCACCTTCTGATCCAGCCTGTAGCCACAGATAGGTATCAGCAGCTAGGAAGCCTTCACCACCGTCTGCGGCCAGATAGAGGTTGGTTGGGCTGGCGATGGTGCCATTGGGCGGCGTGACCAGCTTTGGTTGACCTTCGCTGCCTGGCGTGAACTGCCACGCCAACGTGCTGTCAGTGACTGTAACGTTGTAGGGAGGAGCGCCACTGTAGGCTGGCGTGCTGTTGTTGTTGGTTATGGTCTGCGTGCCGCTGGTGTCATCAAATGCGTATTGCGTCTCATAGCTGGTGCTGATCAGCAGCTCAGTGCCGGGCACAGCTGAGGGCACGTCAACAGGCACGGTTATGGTGAGCTGGGTTGGATCGTAAACAGTGTGACCAACCACCACCTGTAGGCTGCTGATAGCAGCATATAGATAGGTTGGTCCATACCATAGGTAACCAATCTCAGTCATGGGTCCGGTGAATTGGTTGGTCAGCGTGCCATTTGAGAGGGGTATGCCCTGTGCTACACCGTCCAGCCAGGCATTGATCCTGCCAAAACTGTCGCGTGCTATGGCGATATGGTGCCAAACTCCTTGCGTCATGGCCACTGGCATCTGGAAGTAGATTGGATCAACCACTAGGTTATTGGCGTTGTCAAAGTAGATGAACGGCGCTACCGTGTTGCCCTGCAGATAGCTGAACAAGGGGTCATAGGGCCTGGTTAAGTCCCTGCGGAATATCCAGAACTGCATGCTGAAAGCACTGTCGTTGAGCTGTATGCCAGGACTCATGCTCAGAGATTGGCTGGCCGGTGATGGATAATTGAAATCAATGAAGTCAGCTTGATTGTTGGTAAGGTTCAGATACGTGGTGGCAATGTTGATGTTGCTGTTGCCATTGACCGTGCCCAGCGTGGTGTCTGTGAATGTTATGTTGCCAGTGACTGTGGTGATGGTGTTGCTGGTGTTGGCTATGGTGGTGTTGCCAAAGGCCAGCGTGTTGCCGTTGGTCACGCTCAGAGGCACACCGCTCATGTATATGGTGTTGCCACTCACGTACAGGCTGCGCCATTGGTTTTCTATGGTGCCCAGATCTATGGTGGCATTGCTGCTTGGTACCAGCGCGGTGTCTATGACTATGTTGCCGTTGGTGCTGCCTATGATGTTACCGGTGAAGGTGATGTCACCCGTGCTGACGTTGCCGTTACCACCGCTACCTGCTGGACCTGTGGGCCCAGTTATGGTGCTAGTTGCGCCAGTTGGACCAGTAATACTCGCGCCAGTTGGGCCAGTTGGACCTCCATTTGGGCCTGTTGGACCTTGCGTGCCAGTTGGACCTGTGCTGCCATTGGTGCCGCTAGGACCTGTGGGGCCGGCCAGCGCTGGCGCAGCATCTACCCAGACGTTTTCATAGTACACGTACAGTCGGCCTGTGTCCGTGTTGTACCAAAGCGTGTTGGCCGTTGGACTGCCGGGAGGTGTGGGGCTCTGTGTGACTCCGCCACTGCTGCCCTGTATGGTAACACCGCCAGGAGTGACATTGTCGCTGATGCGCACCACGTAGTCGTTGCCCACGAAAAGGCTCAGGCTGTCTCCCACGTAGGTATTGGCGTTGCTATCTAGCGTGGTGCTGCGGAAGAGTCGCATTGACATGGAGATTAGCCCTCTGATCTGATACTGCTGCCATATTTAGCGCGTAGCGTTAGCTACGTCGCGCGACGCGAGAGCTTGCTCCGTGGCAGTGCACCAGCTGCTGGGACATTAGATCTGCGTGACCTGTATGCGGTTTGATCTGTTATTGGACACTCCACCAATGTTGCCTCCTGTGGTGATACTGGCACTGGGCGCATCTTGATAACACTGGATGTTGAAATACTGACCGGTGGTCATGGTTATCACCGTGCTTGATGCTTGGAATGGGTTGGTATTGGTGCTGGACTGAGCCTGATAACCATAGCGATTGCCATTGTCGCCATCATAACACAGCCATGTGGCACGCTGACCCAGATTGAAATACTGCCAGCCTATCTGCCATGTGACCAATACAGTGACAGATCCCTGTGCTTGGTATACAAAATTACCACCTTGATATTCCACAAGACCAGTGGGATTGTAAGGGGTGGGCTGTCCCAGACTGGTATCTGCGGTGTCAAATTGCAGCACTGTGTTCATACCAGTAGCCACCACTTGGCTGTTGTTGTGGTATCTGGAGAGACTGCGCGGACTGTTGTTGGCATAGCTGCCTGTGGGGCCTGTGATACCCGTGGGACCTGTGGCACCTGTGACTCCAAAACCCATTGGCCCTGTGGCACCCAGCAGACCCTGTGCACCCGTGGGACCTGTGACACCCGTGACTCCCTGACTGCCTGTGTTGCCCAGAGGTCCAGTTGGGCCCCGCAGCCCTGTGGGTCCCGTGGGACCACCAGGAGCTCCAGCGGGACCTGTGGCACCGGTGTTGACTGCTGTGCCTGGTGCGCCTGTGGGACCCGTGGGACCTGCTGTGCCCGCGGGGCCTGTGACACCTGTGGCACCGGTGTTGACTGCTGTGCCGGCTGTGCCGGTGGGACCCGTGGGACCTGCTGTGCCTGTGGGGCCCGTGACACCTGTGGCACCGGTGTTGACTGCTGTGCCCGGTGTGCCCGTGGGACCTGTGGGACCTGCTGTGCCCGCGGGGCCTGTGACACCTGTGGCACCGGTGCTGCCTACCAGTCCTGCAGTGCCTGGCACACCCGTGGGCCCTGTGGCACCCGACGATCCCTGCGTGCCCGGAGATCCTGTGGGACCTGTGAGCCCAGTGGGACCAGTGGGACCACCTGGTGGGCCCGGTGGACCTTTGTCGCCTGTGGGACCTGTGGGTCCGCCCAGAGGACCTGTGGGACCTGTGGCACCGGTGTTGACTGCTGTGCCGGCTGTGCCGGTGGGACCCGTGGGACCTGCTGTGCCTGTGGGGCCCGTGACACCTGTGGCACCGGTGTTGACTGCTGTGCCTGCTGTGCCTCTGGCACCCTGTGGGCCAGTGACACCAGTTGGGCCGGTGCTGCCTGCCAATCCTGCAGTGCCTGGCACACCCGTGGGCCCTGTGGCACCCGATGGTCCCTGCGTGCCCGGAGATCCTGTGGGACCTGTGAGACCTCTGAGCCCAGTGGGACCAGTGGGACCACCTGGTGGGCCCGGTGGACCTTCGTCACCTGTGGGTCCTGTGGGACCACCCAGAGGACCTGTGGGACCTGTGGCACCTGTGTTCGCAGCTGTGCCGGGTGCGCCCTGTGCGCCCGTGGGACCTGTGTAACCCACAGCACCAGTTGCACCTGTGGGACCAGTAACCAGCGATGCAGCACCCGTGGGACCAGTGATGCCCTGACCCGTGGGACCTGTGGGACCATTGGTAGGTCCCGTGGGACCTGTGATGCCAACCACTGGTAGGCCGCCAGGTGTAACACCGTCATGCACACGCACTGCCAGACTGTTGGGATCCACAGTGAGTTCACCTTGGAAGCCCACATAGACATTGCCGTCTACACCGTAGTTCTTGTTGCCAATTATGCGTGTGGTATCCACTGCGACCTCATGCTTGTGAGCTGTATTTATGGAAGGTTTTTTTTGATTAGAGTCTGCTGTTGGACCAATAAGTATCGCATGCTCCCTTATTGGCGGCATCACAAACACCAGGCTCACATGAGGCACATGACATGACAATAACAGCAACCATACAGTTGGACCATTGGATAGAACTCAGCAAGAGATTTGTCAGACCCATACCAGAAGACACCGCATATGATCAGCGACTGGCTGAAGAACTTGAAATAATCAGCGAACAGAACTTTACCAAGCACTTCATCAGAGTGCTAGACGTCTTGGAGCTTACCCGAGACATTCCTCACATCACTCGAGGCTCAGCAGGCAGCAGTTTGGTCTGTTACCTGTTGGGTATCACTGACGTGGATCCTGTCAAGGAGCATATTCCGTTGGCACGATTCCTCAATCCATTCAGAGACGATCTGCCAGATGTGGACATAGACTTTCCCTACTATCATCACAAGGAAGTCATGGAGCGCATCTACCGCAAGTGGCCCGGCAAGAGCGCACGCCTCAGCAATTATGTGCGCTTCCGTGAGCGCACAGCACAGAAGGAAAGCCTCAAGCGCATCACTGGCCACGTGGGCAAGATCTCAGGTAGCCAAGACATTGCCAAGCTGGTGCCCAAGCATCAGCAGGAGGAATGGCGCAAGCTCACTGCCAAGCTCATAGGCAAGAAGCGCTGCATCAGCAAGCACCCAGGTGGCATAGTGGTGTTTGATCGCGCACCACCTGCCAGCTTGATACGTCAGGACAACCAGATACTGCTGGACAAGCACGAGTGCGAGGACTTGGCATTCCTCAAGATAGACGTGCTCAGCAACCGTGGCTTGGCACAGCTCATAGACATCAACAGTCGCCATCCCATGGACTATCCCCACGAAGATGCTGCCACAGCAGAGCTGCTGAGCCGAGGAGACACTCTGGGCGTGTGCCAGGGCGAAAGCCCAGTGATGCGCCGTACCCTGCGAGCTCTGAAAGTCAAAAACAAGCGTGACCTCACCATAGCCACAGCACTGATACGTCCTGCGGCCATGACAGGTCGCACCAAAGGTGTGTTCTTCAGAGATCTCATGAGCCACGACGCGCCCTACGGCGAGCTCAAGTATGAGAACGGTTTGATCTTTGACGAAGATGCCATCAACATGATCATGACAGAGCTGGGCTGCGATGCCTATAGTGCTGACATGTATCGCCGAGGCTTTATCAAGGGCAATGAAGAGCTGTGCATGGACTTTCTCACTCGCATAGGCTCCAGTCCTCGCAAGGCTCAGATCATGGAGCTGTTGGCCAACATGGGCGGTTTTGGACTGTGCAAAGCACATGCCATCAACTTGGCCAATCTGATCTGGGGTCTGGCCTATGAAAAGGCACACAACCCACAGGCCTTTTGGCTCAGTGCGCTGCAGAACAGCTGCAGCATGTACAGGCCCTGGGTGCACATGGAGCAGGCCAAGGCCGTGGGTTGGCACATACAAGGCCACAAGCGACCATGGCGTGTGGACGGCTGCACCCTGCGCAACAGCAACTGGCAGGTGCCCATATTTGACAGCCATGCTGATCAGATGCGTGCTCGTGGTTTCTGGACGCATGACGAGTTCATGCCTGGCTGCTACAGCACAGAACTGGGCCAGACCATTGCATTCTCTGGACTGATTGCAGCACATCGCATGTACTGCCGAGGCAGGATCCAAGGCAAAAAAGACTATGTGACCTTTTGCACTCTGGGCACAGCTCGTCGTGAATTCCATGAGCTGATATTTCCCTGCGGTGTGCCTTTGAGCAAATTTCACATGGTGGAAGGTCTGGGAGAAATTGACATCAGAGACAACAATCGCACCATCAGAGTGACCAAGTGGCACTGCCAGCGCCTTTAAATACAGGGCATGCACAGGATCTTTGCCATACATGGTGCCTACAGCACTCCCACGATCTTCAACTATCTGCGTCTGCAGATGCCAGACTGTGACTGGCAGTTCTTGGACTACCATGCTGATATCAGTGGAGTTGATGAGATCTGCCAGCGTGTGACCTTGACCAAACCCTGCCATGTTATTGGTCACAGCATGGGCGGACTCATAGCTTTGGCTCTGGCCCACAGCCCCTGTGTGAACAGCATCACCACCATAGCCACCCCATTGGATGGTCTGGATGTCACAGTCATGCAGGCCTATCTCACTCGCAGTGGATTCATCAATGAAATCAGCCATCGCAGCAAGTTCATGCAACAGCTGCATCGTCAGCACTATGCCATGCCGGTGCAGCACATTGTCACTACCAAGGGATTCAATCCCTATATATATGTGCCAAATGATGGGGTGGTCAGTGTCAAGAGCCAGCGTACCTGGCACACAGGGGCGGTGGTTGACATAGCTGCCAATCATGCAGAAGTCATGCTGCGCCCTGAGACTGTGCACTATCTGCGCGATTTCATTTCCAATATCGCTTGACAGTCAAATCAACAGCCATAACACTGCAAGTGATCATCGTGAGCCGGCCACTGCCTCAACACTGTGCAATATGATGTCAAGCTCTGGCCAGTGTATGCCTATGTCATGCAGTCGTGTTATCTGTTGCTGGGCATAGTGCAGTCCGTAGTCTGCCTGCTGTTTGATCGCAGTGAGTATGCGGATCATGATGTCGCGCTTGTGCTGCTGTATCAGGAGATCCAGCTCTGGAAAGTCTTGGGTCTGTAGATTGTACTGACTCATGCCATAGACCAACCAATCCCAACCATTGTGCTGATATCTCTTCAGCATCATGTTGTTGACCATTTGCAGACCTTCTCTACGCAGCCGTGTGTGTTCCTCAGCGTCGTCGCTGATAGCCGAACCCTGTGCTTCGCTCATGATGCTGCGGGCCACAACAGACAGCTCGGGCCAGCCAACTCCGCACTGCCGCAACAGCTTGACCTTGCGCAGTGCATCGTCATAGCGGTCTTGGCTCACTGCTGTCAACAACAGTCGCATCAGAGGTGTCTTGTTGGCATTGAGCACTTGTGTGACCTCAGGAAACATAGTGCCAGTGGGCAGATAGGGCACCAGCCACCGCAGTGTTTCCAACCAGTAGCTGTTGTCATGATGATCTATCAGCATCTGTGTGTATTTGGCATATAGCGGTGCCAATGGCTCCAAAGCAGCACGTATCTCTGCACTGTCCATGTAACCCAGTTTCTGTATGGCATAGTGATCAGTCACAGGCTTTTGCTGTTTGATAGCAGTCTCAAGCTGCTGTTTGATCACAGCCGCTGTGTGGTCTGTCATGATGCTTTCTCTCAGGCTCCGGCTCTTGGTCCGACCGCCTGCTCGTCGCTTGCGACGAGCAGCACAATGCGCACGTTGACTGAATCCCCGGGGATGGCTGCAGTCAATGCTCTTCTTGTATTTCTTGCTCCAAGCTTCTGCTATCTCCTCAGCAGTGCTGACACGAGTCTGTTTTGGGCCCTGGCGATTTTTCCATTTCTTGTCAGTGGAGCACCAATAGCGTCCATAGCCTTCTGACAGGTCTGGGGTTGGTTGACCAACTGAGATCTCTGGTGAATAACCATCAGTGGCACGTGCAGCATCTTTGTATGGTGTCATGTTGACGTTGGTGCTCCTCTGGTGTCTGCGGCTAGGGAGTTGGTCCACTGCCTCAACTGCAACATCTGCAGCTGTGTCTAGGTGATGTGCCAGACTGCGGTCTATGACTCGCAACTCTGGCCACGGTATGCCAGCGCGCATCAAATTGCCTAGGGTCAGAGCCAGATAATCGTAGTTGCTCAGAAACTGGCTGGGATCGCGCATCCATTGCAGCAGCTTTGTGATGATTGGTGTCTTGTGTTGGTCCCAGAGTGCAGCTATTTCAGGAGCAGTGTCATAACTCAGCTTGAACTTGTGCATGCGATTGATCACGTAGTTAAGATCACTATAGGCAAATCCATCAGCAATATACCGCAGTGTTTTTTCATCCAGTGCAGCAGCTGTGCTCTCTCCCAGCGGTGTGTGTACTGACAGGCTGCGTTGCATGATCCGCAGCTCTGGCCAGGCCATGCCTGCTGCTGTCAGCAGGTCAATCACCAACTCTATGTCATTGGCCTGCATTTCCAGATTGTGGTCAGGCTCTGTCATGACACTGCGTATTTGCTCCAGCAGGACTTTGATCAGCTGTGCTTTGTAGGGTGACAACACCTGCTTCAACAAACTCACATCAACATCGTGATCATAGTAGAAATCTGCTATGTCCCAGAGCTTGATCAGCACCACTCCCCAGCGCTGATCTTGCATCAGCTCTTCCAGCTCTGCCACTTCTTGATCCAGTGCAGCTTGCTCAGCAGTGGGG
>Ga0208743_1000244_pt1 | contig 20222 bp, 17 predicted proteins | sample CryBogCBH04Jul08_FD_184615 | JGI IMG/M metagenome (GOLD analysis project Ga0208743, IMG submission 184615) | Freshwater microbial communities from Crystal Bog, Wisconsin, USA - CBH04Jul08 (SPAdes) (version 2) | ecosystem: Environmental > Aquatic > Freshwater > Lake | place: Crystal Bog...
CCTGTGGCTCCAGTATCACCTGTGTAGCCCGTAGCTCCAGTGTCACCTGTGTAGCCTGTGGCTCCAGTGTCGCCTGTGTAGCCCGTAGCTCCAGTGTCACCTGTGTAGCCTGTGGCTCCAGTGTCGCCTGTGGTTCCAGTGTCACCTGTGTAGCCTGTAGTTCCAGTATCACCTGTAGCACCTGTATCACCTGTTGTGCCTGTAGCACCTGTATCACCTGTTGTGCCTGTAGCACCTGTATCACCTGTTGTACCTGTAGCACCTATATCGCCTGTATAACCTGTATAACCGGTATAACCAGTAGAACCTGTATAACCGGTAGAACCACTACCACCTCCACCAGGACCAAACGTACCTTCATATCGCCAAAATGTAATTGTAACAGTGACCGTCGCAGGATTCGGTATAGGATTCGCATAAAATGTCAAAATACCTGCATCTTGATCTAAATTCCACGGATATGTTGGATGATCCGGTGGAAGATTTGCAATATTTATTGTACCTGTCAAAGTTACTTTAATGTTGTAGCTTCCAATAGGATCATAGTTAAAAGGAATCATATGCGTAAGTAAATTATTTGGACCATAACCAGTTTGATCCGCCTGTAGCGACCAGTAACCTATACCTGGATTCAAATTCGCACTACTCAATACAGCCCCTGTATATAATACAATATATGGATAAGATGAATACCATGTCTTACTTGCTGCGTACCCATTGCTAGGATAAGCAGGATCGGACTCATTAAGAGGTTTGTAAGGCGATGTGTCACTTCCAGGTGCTACAGGAGGTATTTCTTCATTATAAACCTGTAAAGTCGTAACATAAGGTCGGGCAAGTATAGATGCATCTGATGTATACGGTGCGGATGGTACGGCATCTGGTACTCCCAAATACTTCTTGTAGAGTAAACCATTGAGAAATCCCTGTGAAGGGAACGAGGACATCTTATTAAATACTTGGTTTTTAAATTAAATTTGACACGAAAGAACATATATCATTTTATGATAAATGTTCATTCGAAATAAATATATAACTGTTTACGGGAATGAGGCAGACACATGAGAAAAATATACATCATCACTCATTGGTAATCCTACCTTACAATATAAGTAAACTGTATTTGTTGCTACAGGAAACGAGGGTATACCTACCTGAATAGTCATATTTCCCCCACTTACCGATGTTGCCTTAAATCCTCCACGAACATATGTTGAAGTAGGATAATTATTTGTTTTTAATACATTATAATTTCCATTTCCAACAGGCGCTTCAGAATCTAATGCATTTCCATTTAACCAAATTGATGTAAACGTTGCGGTATTAAAAATGTAATACCCTGCATTTAAAGTGGGATACAAATCGCTTGTATCTTCTAAACGGTATAATATATACAATGGATTGCCTGCCGCCGTCTTAAGAAACGGCGGATATCCGCTATCTTGTATAATATTTCTTACATTATTTAATGTAAATGTTACAGTTCCTGTATTATATGTTGACGATCCTGCTAATTTCCAAACAAAGGTCGTGTATCGATACCCGCCGGAAATTGTTGTGTAATTGATGAGGGACGCCGGAGAGACGCTTGTATTGCCATAGTAGGTATGGTAGTCTTTGTATCCTATACGTGTTGTACCATCCGATGTCGCATTTGGTGTAATAAATCGCCCATCCGCTACCTGTAACTCCGTCGTCGCATCATATCCTCCATTGTTTGTGCCAGAATCGGTCAAATACCACGCTTGGTTATATAGCACCGATGCGTAATTTGATGTCGGTGTAGCACCAACCGTTGTAGGTGTAGTAAATGAATACGCTGGCACATATGTAGGAGCATTCAATGTGTTTGAATTTGTATTTGATGTTGTTGTTAACGCCGATCCTGCCGACCAGCACCGCGCACCTACAACCGCTCCGCTTGTTGTTAATGTCGGAATAGTAGCCGGTATTGTAGGTGACCCTGCGGCAACCAACGAATAGGATGGACCATCGGCAATTGTGGATACATAATAATTCGAGGTGGCTGAATTTGAGTTAGGATTATAGGCGACCGCTGCGACTTGTGCTAAATTTGTATAAACACTGTTAGTTGTAATATTTACAGAATTGAGAGGTGTATTTAAAAATGTAATCGTTCCTGTAATTTTATTTGTAGGTGACGGTAAGGTAGTATTGCTTGTTGTTGTAGTGCCACCAATCGTAAGTGTATACGACATCAACGGGTCACTATAGAAATAATTGCCTAGATTGTTAGCGCTTGCTGTAATTGTTGCGGTTGCTATACCATACACTACATTAATACCAGATACCTTAGCATTTGAACCCGAAAAACTAAACGACAGTGCCGTAATTGATGGTGTAGTTGTCAAGTTATCAAAATAGTAACCATAGATGTTGGAGGTAATGACGCCACTGGGGGAACTTCCATCCAATTGTTTATTGTACACTATAAGGTTATTTATTGTGGAATTGTATCCTATGCTTCCTAACAAATTCGACGTAATATATACTTTGTTGAGTGATTTGAGATAGAATCCTTGGTCGTAGGCGAAACTTGTATAATAGGTATCGGTTGTCATCGTAGATACAATGAGTCCGTTTGCAGATTGAGAGGTCGCCGGTGCCGCCCGTGAAAATCCACCAAATGCGACAAGTGGTCCGTTGGATGTTATACCAATGTTGGTTGATAAGAAGGTGGAAAGATAAGCAATGTTTGCTAGTGCCGAACCACGATTTGTTGCTGTATGAATTGGGGTTGTAAATACATCACTCACAAGGGTATTCGAGGTTGTTAATACATTTGTTACCGTCAAGTTGTCACTGGCACGTTTGATGATTCCGTTGCTATAGTAAACCGCACCACTGAACGTAAGGGCTGTTGGAGCGACCTGGGCTATATTTACGGTTGTGCCTATCGTAGACGCTTGTTGTCCGTAAGCGGGATTCAATGTATTTGACGCTGTCACAAATACTTCCGTCTTCGTATCAGGATATAAATTATTGGGGAACGTATACGTTTTATTTAATCCATTCTGGACCCAGTTGTTTGAATAGGCGGTGGCTGGATAGGGTAATACAGACGTTAAGGTTTGTACGGTGCCGTTTGTAAAGGTTGTTGCCCCTGTATAACGATATAAGGTTGACATTGAGGAAAAAGCGACTGCGTACACTGCTATTGTTGCCGTTGTTGTTGGATTGAGTACGTCTACTGATGCGGGATCTGTGTAACTTATAGAAAGCGAGGATGTATTTGAACCCGTAATCGAAAGATTTTGGGGATACGATGGTGTGCCTGACGCCGAAAAGCCAGTGATTGCAATCTGTGAGGTACAAATAGATAAATTCTTATTCTGATAGTACATTTGAATTCCACCCGTTTGCGGAGCGATAAAATTCGACATTGAAGGATCATAATATGTATAGGCATAGATTGTGCTCGGTCCAGGGAATGTTATAGGTCCGTATACACCCGCGTTCGATGCGATATTTGTAATCACGATTCCGTTTACATGTGTATTATTATGATTTCCATTAATGACATCTAGATAATTGGGCGGTCCTGTACTCATACCATTTACCATACCTGTTGATATATACGGTGTCGATATGAGAGCTGTATAAGATGAAATATAGGGTAACCAACCTTCAGGAATACCTACATTGATTTGGGACGGATACGCCCACGTAATAAAGATTTGAGTCGCTTGTGATACAGGAGGATAAATATAAATAGGTGGGGGCGGGTCAATAATATATTCCATAAATAATGGCTCACCGCCGCTACCCGCTGGACCCGTTGGACCAATCTCACCTGCTGCACCAGTATAACCTGTGTAGCCTGTGTATCCTGTAGCACCTATATCACCCGTGTAACCTGTGTAACCTGTGTAACCTGTAGCTCCTGGAGCGCCCGTATAACCTGTAGCTCCTGTGACACCTGTATCACCTGTAGCACCACTACCACCAGGTCCAGTATAGCCTGTATAACCTGTAGCGCCAATAGAACCTGTATCACCCGTAGCACCTGTATTTGTCGCCGATCCTGCTGGTCCTGCGGGTCCTGTTGAACCTGTCGCGCCTGTTGCACCTGTATTTGTCGCGGAACCTGCCGGTCCTGTAGGACCAGTTGTGCCTAAAGTACCAAAACCCGTAGGACCTCGGCGACCTGTTGGACCCGTACACCCTTTGATACCTTGTGGACCTATCGAACCTGTAGGACCTCTACTACCTGTAGGACCAGAAGCACCTGTATTTGAGGCTATTCCTGGCTGTCCTATAGGACCTGTAGCACCTGTAGGACCTGGAGCGCCAGTATTTGCCGCCGAACCAGGTAAGCCTCTAGGTCCAACTATACCCGTTGGACCCGTTGGACCAGTAGCACCCGTATTTGTTGCCGAACCCGATGGTCCTGTATCACCTGTATAGCCTGTATATCCTGTGTATCCTGTATCACCCATAGTACCTGTATCACCAGTAGCACCAATACCAGTAGGTCCTGTATCACCTGTAGCACCTGTATCACCAGTAGTACCAGCCGATCCAGTATCACCAGTAGCACCTGTAAAACCTTCACCGGTTGGTCCTGTATCACCAGTAGCACCTGTATTTGTTGAAAAACCTGGCGGTCCTGTATCACCGGTAGCACCTGTGTAGCCTGTATCACCAGTAGTACCAGCCGATCCAGTATCACCGGTAGCACCAATACCAGTAGGTCCTGTATCACCTGTAGCACCTGTATCACCAGTAGTACCAGCCGATCCAGTATCACCAGTAGCACCAATACCAGTAGGTCCTGTATCACCTGTAGCACCTGTATCACCAGTAGTACCAGCCGGTCCTGTATCACCTGTAGCACCTGTAAAACCTTCACCGGTTGGTCCTGTATCACCGGTAGCACCTGTATTTGTTGAAAAACCTGGCGGTCCTGTATAACCGGTAGCACCTGTGTAGCCTGTATCACCCATAGTACCTGTATCACCAGTAGTACCAGCCGATCCAGTATCACCAGTAGCACCTGTAAAACCTTCACCGGTTGATCCTGTATCACCGGTAGGACCTGTATTTGTTGCCAAACCTGGCGGTCCTGTATAACCGGTAGCACCTGTGTAGCCAGTAGTACCAGCCGGTCCTGTATCACCTGAAGCACCAGTATCACCCGTAAATCCTGTATCACCTGTAGCACCTGTATAGCCCGTATCCCCCGTATCGCCTGTATATCCTGTATATCCTGTATCACCGGTATCACCCGTATCACCTGTAGATGCCATAGTGTACCTCTAATTCTATATAAGATATACTATATTTATCATCCTTACAAAAATACCGGAAATCGTGTTGGTTTAAAAAAACCAAGGCGTTGGTTGAATAAATGACGTCCTTTGATACTCTCACATCTATTCTAGAAAAGGTCCAAACCGGACCCTATCTATCCATTCAACCCGCAAAAGGAAAACTTTGTCTTAATATGATTGTAAAAAACGAAAGTCGTATTATTCAACGCCTTATGGAATCTGTTATCGAAATTATTGATTCCTATTGTATTTGTGATACGGGTAGTACCGACGATACAATCGAAATTATTCGTAATTATATGATATTAAACGGAAAAACCGGTGAAGTATACCAAGAACCGTTTAAGAACTTTGGTTATAATCGCACGCATGCCCTTGAACGGTCGGCTCAATGGGCGGAACACGCCCTTCTTCTTGACGCCGATATGAAGCTCGTAATCGCGTCTGAATTTTCCGTTGATTCTTTAACTGCCGATGTCTATAACATCCTACAACGCAACGGCAATCTAGATTATTTTAATACTCGTATAGTTCGTACCGGCATTGGCATTCGTTGTGTTGGACCAACCCACGAATATTATGATATTCCAGGAGGTAAAACGTCAGATAAACTCACAAATCTTATTATTGAAGACATCGGTGATGGTGGCGCAAAATCAGATAAATTTGAGCGTGATGTGCGATTACTACTTCAGGGATTAAAGGAAGAGCCAGACAATGTCCGTTATATGTTCTATCTCGCAAATAGTCTACGTGACCTTAGTCGCCATAAAGAGGCAATTCAATGGTATAAAAAGCGCGTTGAAGCAGGTGGATGGTCTGAAGAAGTTTTTTATGCCGCATATGAAATGGGAAACATGTATAAGCAACTTGACGATATACCAAATGCTATTTATTGGTGGATGGAAGCGTACAATCTTCACCCTAAACGCGCCGAATCTCTTTACGAAATTATTAAACATTATCGCATTATAGGAAAACAGCACATCGGGCAACTTCTTTGTGATGCGGCACGGGCTATTCCTTACCCTAAAGATGATATCCTCTTCATCAAATCCGATGTATATAATTATTTACTTGACTACGAACATAGTATTCTGGCATTTTATAGCGGAGCAAAAATCGACCATTATAAATATTTAACCTTAGTCGGGCACGATTATAATAAAATCAATGTACTCTCCAACTATGCCTTTTATGTGAAGAAACTTACAAAAATGCCGGGTGTCAAAGTGTACGACTTCTGCGATGAAGTCGATAAAGTCATAGATGGTTGGGAAGACTCGTATATTAGTAGTAGCCCATGTATTATTCCGTGGAAAAATAATGGATATCTTCTCAACGTGCGCTATGTTAACTACCGTATCTTAGACCATGGTGGCTACGATTTCAAAAATACTATGGGTAAGATTACTACACTCAATAAAACTTATATTCTAGATTCGAATATGTCGGTCTTATGCGAAAACTGGATAGACCAGGTCGAACGACCCTATCTACGTTATCAAGGAGTTGAAGATGTCAAACTCTTCGAACATAACGACAAGTTACTCTTCCTTGGCAGCGTCGAACATCCTGATACTGGCGAGATTCGTATCGGACACGGTGTGTATGAACTAGATAAGGATTGTCTCACGTCAGCGCCCTTCAAAAGCCCGCATAACCGCTCGTGCGAAAAGAACTGGTGCTACTTTCATAACGCAGATAAGGAACTCCGTATTATCTATGATTGGTCGCCGCTTACGGTCGGCAAGATTGTCAACGATGAGCTGGAACTTCTAACAATGAATACAGAGGTGCCGGCGTTTTTCCGCGACGTACGTGGCTCGACAAATGGTGTTCGCGTCGATGATGAACTATGGTTTCTCTGCCACATTGCGAACTATACAACGCCGCGCACCTACTACCATCTACTGGTTGTTTTGGATGGGACATCGTTAGAGATTAAGCGGCATTCAATTCTATTCAAGTTTGCCGATGAATCCATTGAATATGCCCTTGGACTTATTGTAGAGTCGGCGCGCATCCTAATTTCTTTTAGCCGTTTCGACCGCACCTCGGCGGTGCTTGAGATGCCGCGGGATTTGGTCGAAAGTGAGTTGTTTCCTACGGCATAAAGGAAGTCGGTCCATACATATATAAAAATGGGGGTTACATTTGTAACTGCCTTCTTCTTACCGTCTGGTCCCACGTACAAGACGGTAAGTAGATACTTTGAACTATTTGACTCTTTAGCAAGCACCGGTATACCATTGATTGTCTATATGGATGCGCGCCTTGAAGAAAAAGGAGCCGAATTATGCGCAAAACACCCTAATATTCAGTCGTGTACGTATACAACGCTTGATACATCTTGGATTCCTAAAGATGTGCTTTTACCCATGGTCCGAAATATGGATAAAGATACGCCCGATTATCTATGTATCCAACTTACGAAACTCAAACTTATGGCTGAAGTGGCATCTATGGCGTCCGTTACGACCCCATATATTGCCTGGATAGATTTTGGCATCTATCATATGATGCGAGACCACGATGTATGTAATAATCTATTACAACGCATCGCGGTGTCTAATTTTCCTACCGACCGTATTTTATCCCCGGGCTGTAATTCAAACGCCTATTACGATTTATTCGAAGAAATATGTTGGTGGCACTGCGGTAGTTTTTTACTGGGCGAAAAGAGCCGTTTTCCGCCTGCCTATGCGCGACAAACCACCCTTGTTCGCGAAAATCTCCCACGTCTTACATGGGAAGTCAATTACTGGGTTATGATGAACGACGTCTTTACAATCTATAGCGCAAACCACGACGATTTAATTCTTCAGAATCTTTGTGACTATATTTGTCCATAAACACCACGGAGTCGTTACGTGGGTCAGTTGTCCGCTTATTATCCATCCGTCAATCGCCGGTCTTAGGGCTTCATAGTCATCAAATACAATATATGCATTCGGTGCGGCAAGGCGATAGGCTTCTCCAAACTGCGCGGTGACCGCCGGTATTACGTGGTCCGCATCAATATGAATCATATCATACGCATTTGAAGGTAATGTTTTCATAATCATTACCGCATCGCCCAGAATAAATGTTACACGATTGTTAAAATGACGATTAAGATACTCAACCACCTTTGGTGCGTATCGCTCATCATTATCGATACACGTAATTCTTAGATTTGGATTTGACGTAAGTAGAATTAGCAATGAATGCCCTACGTAGACCCCGACTTCTAGTATATTATTAGACTGTTCCCCTACACGGAACAGTGCTTCCTGTTTCTTCAGCGTCTCGCGTTGATATACGTATTCTAGCCCATTAAACATATAACTACCCCAACCGTCAATCCATTCACCTTTTAGAACATCATAAATAGCTTCAAAATGATGAAAATTCTCTAAGAGAACTTTTGCCGGTATTGATTCAGGATGATGATAAACCGCCTCTTGTAGAATCTCCTTACCATACATTTTATATGTTTCATTTTGTATAAGTTTAGATAGTTCCGCAAAAAATTGAAGGATTTCATGGCGTGTTAATGAATGACGCACTTTTATCTATCCTATCCTTTCCTACAATGCCTAAGTTGAGTCATTATCAGGATATTGCCATCGAGCACGCCTCGCGTGTAGCTGCTTCCGTTCGTTCGAGTCTTCATATTGCCTTTATTTATGGTAAGGGTGGGGTGCTTCTTGCTATGGCAACCAATAAGATTGGCAGCCGGTCGCAAGGTGCCGGTTATAGTAAGTATACCATTCACGCAGAGCGGGCGGCTTTAAAGGCGGTCGGCGATAATTCATTGCTGCGCGGAGCAGTTCTTGTCGTAGTTCGCTTGAATAAGTTAGGTGAACTTGCCTGCTCCAAGCCGTGTCACGGGTGTATGTGTCATCTCCAAAAAGCGATGGATACCCACGGTCTTAGGCGTGTCTATTATTCCTAAACATTCTACAAATCGCAAAAAAATGAAATGGGTTCGGCATATCGGATCTTTTTCATTCTCCTGATTATAATGCTTGCCATTATTACCTCTTGCCTTGCCATTGTTGCCTCCGCACACCGTTTCCGTAACTCCCGTACTGTGAATGAGTCCAAGGCGCTTATAGTTATTCCGCCGGTCGTTGGTGCCGCCCAGGCGTGCTCCGATAATAGTGCGCTTGCTAAGAACTTTGTAGTCACAATTGACAATGATACGCCTAAGCAGGGCGAGAAAGTTACCACAACATTTGATTTTGACCTTGATGCACCTATTACGGGCGGTACGGCGTATTACTCGGCGACGTTGAATGGTCTAGGTCCGTTTGCATCCAACGCGCCTCTATGTGATGAGACGGCAAAGACTGGCGACCCATGCCCCCTTGCCGTCGGTCACCATCACGAAGTCTCGACTGCCGAAAATACTGTATCCGGCAAGGTAGTCACAACGATTACATGGGAAGACCCGAATGGGACCCTCATCCTCTGCGCTCAGATTAGCACGAAAAGCACTTAAATATAATCCCCTTCTATGGCGACTCAAAAGCCGCTGAAGTTTATACATGTTGCTAAAAATGCGGGTTCAAGTATCGAACAAATAGGAAAAGAGCACGGGTTGTTATGGGGAGTACACGACCCCGAATATATAGGAGATGGTAAACAAATGACTTTAATGTCACGCCATTTAATCCCTAGTAAATTATCACCAGATTATCTTAGCAAATACGATTTTTTTATGGTTGTTCGTAATCCTTATACGCGAGCATTATCACAAACACTTTTTTCTTATAGAGTTTCTACAACCGAACTTTTGAATAGAAATTTAAAGTTTTTAAATTTGGCACGATATCCCGATGGAGGAATTACAACCGAACAATATAAATATATTGTTCCGGGCGTACATATTCTACACTTTGAAAATTTAGAAGCAGAGTTCAATGCTTTAATGATAGAATATGGTTTACCTGCTCGTCTAACAAAACACCTAAATAAGAGTCATAATGATAATGGCTTAACAGTATCCGATTTTGATGAGGCTGCCCTCCAATCGATTCGAAACAACTACGCGAAAGACTTTGAACTGTTTGGATATTCATATGATGTTCCGGCGGAGTGACGGTCTAAACCATTTAGCAAATGTATATTCATATATCTCATGCTTCTACGTCTCCTCGCTGTAGTCGCCGCCGTTTTTTCTGCCGCCGAAGCTCGCCGCTCTTCTAACAGCTGTGTAAGTTTTCAGGTTTCTGCCGGCACCGGTTGCCAGTGGATGTGTAACTACTGCGCCAACACGCTCGGCACCACCAACTACTACTTCACCGATGGTGTTTGTACCTACGAGACCGGTGGCTGCGTTGGCTCGCCCCAAACCGGTGTACTTTATACCTGCTGTGCTAATTAAATGGGGACCCATACTATAGAATGTCTAGTGCTACTATTTGGAACGCATCTACATACGGATCCCCGCCGTCCGCCGCAAATGTGAGGACCGCCAATGCTCTTATCAAGCTCGGCGGACCTAAGCGCAAGAACATGCGCAAGAGCAGCAAAAACAACCGCAAGACGACGCGTAAGAACAACCGTCGTCGTAGCACTCGCCGTCGCCGGTAGATAAACTCCCTCTAAAGTAAGGATGAGTAATGATGAGACAGTTAGCATTACTTATGAAAGTAATGATAACTCTAACATAAATCTTAAATCCATTCCGCTTATTCGGCGTGATACTAGACCACTAAAGGAACGCTCTCATATAGAACTTGAACCCGGCTCCCGTATATACGGACGCATAGATATTCCCGATGAAATGGATATGGTCAGGAAACAGTTTTCAAATGGACCCTCAGTACTTACTCGTAAAGAGCATTTTGACAGTCCAAAAATGGAAAAGTGGAGAAAGTCGCACGAAGAGTATATCCACCGTGATAAACGTACATTAGCAACAGTCCTAGGATATACATATGTTGGTGATCGCCTTGTCAATGCATATTTACGGGGCGTTTCACCTGACTATAAATATCGTATGTTACAACTTACATTAAGTGAAGAAGATCTCCCCTTTGCCTATCAACTCTACGACCATTACGATTTTTTGAAGAAGCACGGGCTTCCCATGCCCGAAAAGGATACATTAATGAAAGATGGTGAATTGGATATGAAAGTATTGAAGACCTTCTTTGATAAACATTACAAAAAGTTTGAAAATGCCTTTGTTATGAATCGTATTATAAAATCGTACGCCGACGATTTACACGACATCATCAAAAAAGCGCCACGGTTTGGCGATACACTTAATACTTATCGTGGTGTCAAGAATGAAGATTTTTTAGAAGCAGGTGCTTTAAGCTATATTAATCGTAGTTTCTCTTCCTCAAGTTTGAGTAATACAGAAGCGGGAAAATTTACAAATCCGTATGGCAAATATAAATGCTGTATGTATAATATTAAAATAGATAAATCGGTTCCTGTATTATGTATTGATTCCGTATCAAAGTTTCCAAAAGAACTTGAAGTGCTTATTTCTGATAATGTTATGTTTAATTACTTCATTGATGTAAACTATAGAGAAGTTCCAGGACAGGGTTATATTCTACAACGTCATATTGAGATTATACCTGTGCCAAAAAAATATAAACCTGTATATTTGAAAATTACCCCTAAATACAAAAAGAAGTTGAAACGTAGCGATTATATCAAAGTAAATAATTCACCGTATAAAAAAACTAGAAAAATTAAAGGAAAGGAGAAAGGAAAGGAGAAAGGAAAAGATAAGGGAAAGCGACCATTCGATGAATGGGATTAGAGTCGCAGATAGAGACTCTCAGGTTGGGCAATATCGCGCAAGATTGTTGTCTGCGCATCCTTCATCGTATTGAGCATATCCACATCGGCGCGTAAGGTGGCAATTGTAATCCATTCCTGTACGATACTATTAAGTTTGAGTAAACCCTTCATTAAATTGCCCTCATAGATTTCATACTTTGAGGACAAGTGCGCTGCATCAACGCCCTCTACCCATTCCGTACCAATCTGGACCCATAGCGTCGTGAGACTCCAGTAGCCATCAGGTGACTCTACGCCTGCCTTTTTGTCCGTTGTATTGCCTTCCTGTCCCCAGCCATCAATCGCCATCAATGTATCCTTCACGTGATTTGTAATGTTGTTAGGAAGGGACCGTGGGTGGACCGTCTTCTCTTCCGCCTCTCTATCCATAATAAACGCTCCTAATGTTCCAACAATCTCTTGAAGCGTGGCACCGTTGAGTTTTCCGCTCAGATACAGCTTTGCCATCAAGATTGGATTCGCCTCATTGATTTCAGTTGCCGCCGTACCAAACTCGGTAAGCTTTGGTGGCTCTGTTTCGGTGAGTGGGTAAATAGCTCCATGGCTTTGAAGGGCTTTGAGAAGCGGGTTAATCCGTGTCTCTTGGACACTTACGTTGAGACGGTGAAATGTTTCATTGAGATGGTCAATATTGGTCTGATGCTTTTGGTAAATGCTGTAAAGTTTAATGTTAGACGACCACTTTGGTCCCATATGCCGGTCTCGCCACTGATCTAGAGCCTGTTGCGCCTTGCGCTTCGCCGCATTTGTAGCGGTCTTCGCAGTTGCTTCCAGCTGGTGGTGATGTTGAAGTTCAGCAAGATCCTGCGAATTTAGGAAAAGTTCTTTCTGCTTCTCTTGGAGAATACGAATATCTTCTTGAATCTGCTGCTTTGCCGTCTGTTGCTGTTGCGCCCAGTACGACTGATCGATGAGCGTCGTCCAGATCGGAGTATCTTGCGAGGCGTGAATCGCCTTTAATAGAAAGTCGTAGTGAAACTGTAGACGGCTTTCCAATGGAACCAGTTTGCCCGAAAAGATGCCACGAAGTTCATCCAACGGCATAGGATCTCTTGAGGGTAGGTAGATAACGGTACCCTGCGTATCCTTACCTCGTCGTCCCGCTCGTCCCGCCATCTGAATATACTCATCTGACCGTAAAGGACGAAAGCCCTGCCCCGTATTTCCTGGCTTCTTCAGATCCAAGAAGACGACCGTCCGCGCTGGCATATTCAAACCTACCGCAAACGTCTCGGTACAAAACAAGACCTTGATAAAGCCACGAGCAAATAGAATCTCTACAATTTCCTTGAGAAGGGGGAGTAGACCGCTATGATGAAAGGCGATTCCTCGGCTGAGAAGTGGTAGAAGTTGATTATACTGTGGCAAGTGCTCTAGGGTTTTGATGTACGGATGAAGGTGAAAGCTAATAATATGTTTTACCGATGCTTGCTCTGATGTATCAAGGAGCGTATCCTTGAGTTGGTCAGCGTACCGCTCGGTCTCCTTACGACTAAATACAAAGAACAGTGCCGGTAGCAAGTTACGGAGTTGTAGTTGTTCTAGCGCCTCATTGAGTGTATGGGTAAACGACTTAAGTTTGATTTTGTCTACCGACCCAGCAATAGACTCGCCAATCTTATGTGCTGCCTTAACGTGCTCCACCCACTTATCCTTTTCCTTGAGTCGGTCCTCACGTTGTTTGATCCAGGCAGTGTAGACATGGGGCTGAAACAGCGCCTCATCACCCGTCTTAAGAGGTTGTAGAGGCGGTTTGGCTAATGGTGTAGCATTGTCATACACGCCATGAATCAGTGGAACAATACGATGGGTCGTCTTCAAAAGAATGATTGGGTGCTTCTTCGCATTTCCTAGCCACGTCGCGAAAATCTCTGGACTATCAATTGTTGCTGACAGAAGAATAAGACGTACGTCTGGAGAGAGTAGGATAAGTGTCTCCTCCCAAACGTGCCCTCGCTCAGGGTCATTAATATAATGAACCTCATCAAAGATTACGGCACCTAGATTCTCTAGACTAATAACACCCGCAGTACCCAGCTTTGCGGTAGCAGTATTTGCCTTAAACAACAGATTGCGTAGAATTTCAGTCGTCATCACAATGATATCAGCTTCAGGATTGAACTTAATATCACCCGTTAATATACCAACAGTATTATCTGGGAAAAGCTTCTTCAGATCGTGGAATTTCTGATTGCTAAGCGACTTAATCGGCGTTGTATAGAAAACACGCTTTGACTGCTTGAGTGTATAGGCAATCTGGTACTCTCCTACTAGCGTTTTGCCGCTACCCGTCTTTGCCGTCACTAGAATATTTTCTCCGCGATGAATCGCCGCGACTGCTTGCTGCTGCCATACATCCAATGAGAAGGTATAAGCAATGGCGGGGTTGGAGGGCGGGTAGTCTACTGGAGCGATTTGTATAGATGGTACAGATAAGAACGACATTTTGTCATATGTTATTTGTACGGTTTGGGTTTTCAATTTTTGAGATTAACGTGAAGGGTATTTTAGACATACAAAATCCGTCAATTGTACGTTTTCACCTCTATTAAAATTTACATCACTCCAGTTGAATAAATAACGGTCCCCTATTTTCTGCGGCATACGCTCCCATACATTCAATTTGAGATGAAATAGTATATTCATAATCGTCATTTCATTACATCTACAAAGCGGATATTTATTCATAGCATCTAACATATCCGTCATAGAAACTTTATCTAGAAGTTTTGTATCATAGAGAAAAATACCGTTCAAAAAATCCTTGGTTTCAAACATATGACAGGGATAATCCGTATATAGAAGGGCGGCGGCTTCAGGATTCGCCTCGGCACAGATTTGGCTACTTAATCGGTTTGTTTCACTATATGGATCTCCTCCGCTCGGCGCAACAAACTTTCCCTGCCACGGCAGCGTAAACAGAATATGTATGCTTGTATAAATACGCATACCTGCGTCCATAAAAAGAACTCTATTCCATTTGCGAAAATAGTCCGAGCATACATAGAATTTATCCCACTGTGTTAATTTCTGAGTATGACGATTATCATTCGATTGTAGTGGGTATTTTTCGTACACTTTTAGAAGATTCGATGTATCAACATGGCTTACGCGATATTGTTGAATACTATACTTTTCTAAGAATTCTTCGGGAGCGTCGAATTCTACCGTAATTAATACCACATCTCCATACCATTCTCCCGCGGTTCGAAGTTCGCGAATTGTTATTTCCGCCATTTCAAAATATGCCCTATCGCATAATGTTACAAACACTTTGCGATCTAGAATCCTCATCTAATTTATTATTTACCACGGGACCCCTTTAATACTTCTACGTTTTTAGAGGTTTTTATACCTAATACACGGTTTACAAAGTAGAGTACCTTATCGATTAAACTACGCTGGAATAAAATCAACACAAGCGCCATCACCTCGCCGCCATCCAACTCCTTAAGACGTATGTGTTCGAACCCTGCTACGCCATCGAGCGGAAATGGAATCAGTTTGACTAAATTACGAAGAACATAGGCAATAACACCTATGAAGAACAATTGAAGAATAATTTCTAAAAATATCCGCCACGTCGGAATATTATCATAATTTTCTTCTTCAAATGCGCCTAATATACCATCAAATGCTTTTGCTGCCGCTAAACCTAGCACAAAAAAGTACATCGTAACAAGTCCAATATCTAGAAGTTTTACTGCAACAAAAAGCGGAGTATAGGCAGCATCCTTTGGCATTCTACTTAGGGAATGGATTAAAACGGTCCTAAAACAGTCGGAGCCGTAAACACCGCCAGCGCATCAAGGAGTCGCGTCTTATTCAATATCATGGCAACGTGTCCCTCACCGCACTTGAGAAACAGACGCTGCGTATCTTCAGGTGTGTAAAAATTATAAATACGGCAAATAATTTCCATTAAATATATAATATCTTCAAAGCAGTATCCTGCCGACCATAAATTCAGCAGAATTTTTAGTGTATTTTTACGATTTCCGCTCAGGGCAGCGTACCCTAATTGTTGAAGTTGTCCGACCGGCGGCGCATTCACAATTGCCTGTACGTCTTGTCCCGTCACTTGAGTTAATCCTGAGCTTTCTAACACTTGGTTAAAGAGTTTGTAGAGTCGCGCGTTGCCGAGCGCCATACTAATCATCCACGACTCCGCCTCCTCGCTCACCTTAATCTTACTCTGCGAACGGAAGAACTGTTTATTCATCATTAAACTCACCGGCATAAATTGTAGCATTACGCAGCGGCTTTGAAGAGGCTCAATAAACGGCTCGCAGCCGGCGGCGACGAAAAGAAACCGCGCGTACGGCTCATAATTTTCTAAAATACGGCGCAAGGCTTGCTGGCTCACCACGGGGACCGAGTCGGCATCGTCCATCCACACCCACGCCTTTACCTTCGGATAGCGACGTGTACGCTTCACAAATTCCGTCAATTGTCCGCGAATCGTACCGATACCACGGTCGTCTACCGAGTTTAGAAGTAAGATATAATTTTTATGCTCCTCCTCGGGAACCGCGTTTTTTGTTAGATAGGCGTGGATAAACGCACGCGAAATGGATGTCTTGCCACAACCTGGCGGTCCTAAAAACATCAAATGGGGCGGATTATCAATATGATTTTTCAAGAAATTTACAATATGGTCTTGACAAATAATAGAATCCATCCTGGATTTACTCTGGTTTGTTAGTATATGGGGTCGTTTTAGACTGACCATCTAATCCCCACGATCAATATAGGCATTTGCCGTATCACTAAAACTACCGCGCTGTCTTCCTAACCGCTCTATAAAATAAAATACATCCCCCTTTTCCTGTATAACTTTCCATACTTGATCGATAGCGTATAACCAATGATGGTTTGTAGCAATCAATTCAGGCGTTGCCGCTTCAATACAGTCTCTCATTCGCTGAAAGCATTTTTTATGGATAAGATATCCAGATGTAGTTTCTGCTTCTCGTACACGCCCTATAAGTTCATTATACGGCTCGCTACGTTTTAGATTATACGAAAGTAGCACAATATCCCATTCTAAATCTAACGCGAAGAACATTTCAATACGTTTGTAAAAGGTTGGCTTATCCACAAGAAATTGGAAATCGTCTTCCAATACTAGGAGATTATCAAGATTTGCTTCTTCTGCGTCTTTCAACACCTGAATATGTGATAAATTACACCCCGCCAGTCCCAACTCGTGAGAAATAGCATTAAACCGTTCACCGCTCAATCCGTATTGGACAAGTTCGTGTTCGATTTCTTCACGACGGTCATGACGGCGCTCAAGATTTATATATACAATCTTTGCTATTTTCTCCATTCTGCTTTTTAGGAATCTTTTTCTATTTAGACCTGCCGGCGCGCGACCGGTCTAAAACAGTCTCAGCGGTGTTAACTTAACTATGTCAGGCGACCTTTATCAGCGACTTGGCGTGGCACGCGGAGCGTCTGTAGATGAAATCAAAAAAGCGTATCGTACGTTAGCACGCGAGCATCATCCAGATAAGGGCGGAGACCCTGAGGCTTTCAAAGCAATTCAGGAAGCCCACGAAGTACTGTCTGATGACCGCCGGCGACAAATGTACGACATGACCGGCTCGGTCAACGAGCAACCAGGTGGCGGCGGCGGTGGTGGCGGAATGGGTGGTATGGCTGCCGGTGGGGTCCCTTTCTTTATGAGTCCAATGGGACCCTTTGGTATGCCAGGTGTCAACTTTGATATGGGAGATATATTTGGCGGAATGTTTGGTGGTCGGCGTCCTCAACAACAACGGGGCGGCAAGAGTCCTGACAAGCATCAAGATGTCGGATTGCGCCTAGACCAGTTCTACAAGGGCACCGATATCAAACTTAAGTTCAATCAGGCGCGCCGTTGCGGAATGTGTAATGCAAGCGGGGCGGAAACAACCGAGCCCTGTGGTGCCGGTTGTAACGGTACCGGCTTTCGCACGGTTCATCAACAAATTGGACCTGGTATGATGGTTCAGTCGCGGGCACCGTGCGATGCCTGTAGCGGATCTGGTAAGCGGATTCTACGGGCGTGTAAGGGGTGCCAGGGTAAGAAGTTCATTCAAAAGGAGAAAGTTCTAGATATTAAGGTAACGCCAGGAATGGTCGTTGGCGAGGCGCTAACCTTTGCCGGCGAGTGCTCTGATACTCTTGAATATGATACACCTGGTGATGTGATTCTTGACCTCAAAATGGCGAGTGATGGCAATCCGCCTAAATACGAATGGAATGGCGTGGATTTGACCTATAAGCATTATGTTTCATTCACGGAATCGATTCTTGGATTTGAAGTGACACTTGGAGACCATCCGTCTGGAGACTCGCCAAAATATTCGTGGCGGGGTGGTCCCCTTATCAACGGCTCTGTGCTGAAGATGGAAGGCGGTGGAATGCCAAAGCGTGATGGAGGCTTTGGTGTTCTCCATCTCCAAATTTGTGTACGCCCTCCACCAGTGGTTGCGTGGTCTGCCGAGGATGCGGCAAAGCTGGCGTCAGTGCTTGGTGCGCCGCCCGTTAATATGGCAGTTGAGGGAGTAAAAGAGTTGGTGCTCGATTCTGCCGAGTCAGTATTTAATTAATTTATTGTTTGATATTTATGATACTTCAAAGATTGAAGAATCATATATAGTTTTAAATGGTTATTTACCACTTGTTGAGCGTACGGCGGCTCTTGCGGTAGCACTTACGGCTGTTCTTCTTCGAGTTCTTGCGGCTCTTCTTGGAGTTCTTGCGGCTCTTCTTGGAGTTCTTGCGGTTACGGCGACCACCACCTGTCGCCGGCGGGGGTGTTGGTGGCACCGGCATCGCGCCGGGATTGTGATTCTTGTACGCAATCTGGTTCTCATACGCCTGCTGCGCGTACGAGTTTGCCGGTCCCTGGAAGCTCGGTACCACCATGTTCTCATTGTACCACTGGGGGTTCAGCATCGCCGCCGGCTCCTCAGCGGGCGTCAGAAGCATGCTTGGCATCGAAATAGGCGCCATGCCACCACGATGACGGCGGTTGCGGCGGCTGCGCTTGCCACCCATCTGGTTGCCATACTTACCTACAAACTGCGGAAGCTCGGCAAATGAGGTATCCAGGATACCGATGCGCGCCGAGGCGTGCATATCCTGGGGTAGCATCTCGCTGAACTGGCTCGGGTACGCCGCCTGGTCGCCACCACCACGCATCTTACGTACACGGCGGTTGCGGCGGCTGCGCTTGCCTCCGTGCAGGGGCTTTGTAATACGGTCAAACTCCTGTCCCTGCGTCAGGGAGTTAGCCGCACCCAGGCTCGACATACACGCTCCGCTCGAGCAGCCATCTGTGTAAAGGGACTTCGGGTTGTATTGAGGAGCATAGAAATTGGCTCCGCTCATATTCTAATTAACCGCGTGAAAAAAGTTGGGGACAGTTTGTTTAGGACGCCGGCGCCGAAATGGTCTTCTTCGTCGTCTTGCCCGAAATAAGGTAAATCGAGTTTTCCGTAATCACAATGAAATCCTCGTTCACCTTGAAAATCTTCTGGATGACCGACGTATACTCCTCCTCCGAACGTACCAGCATCTTCTCCTTTGTGGCACTATCCTCGCCTAGGAACGCCTTGCCCTCGTGGGTATCATTGTAATAATCAAGCATAATCGGCTTATCCTGCTCAACGGCAAGTCGAGCAGCGTGCTTGAGGGTCTTCTCGCTCGGTAGCGGAGTCTCAACGGGTTGAGATTGGACACCGGGCGCGGACATATGTTTCTGTTCGGGACGATGAACCTTTATTTGACAATTTTACGCACAATGTTACGAGGGCACGGATGTTGAATCCATCCACTCTGAGTCTTCGCCGGTTTCTGGGTCCCCTTCGGCGCAGGTGCTGTCGTATCCGGAGGTAATACATAGACTTTTCGTAGAATCTCATCCGCGTTATCCGTAAATACTTTCTTGATAAATTCATACGCCTCCTCAATCTGTTCCATTGCGCGAGCACCTGTAATAATCACCTGTCCCGTTTGAAATGGACTAATTGTAATCTTCTTACATTCACCGAGTTTCGAACCATCACCGGTTCCCTTACACAAGGTCGGACAACCACAGACTCCAGGAGATGTTGACGCAGG
>Ga0208743_1000248_pt1 | contig 19978 bp, 20 predicted proteins | sample CryBogCBH04Jul08_FD_184615 | JGI IMG/M metagenome (GOLD analysis project Ga0208743, IMG submission 184615) | Freshwater microbial communities from Crystal Bog, Wisconsin, USA - CBH04Jul08 (SPAdes) (version 2) | ecosystem: Environmental > Aquatic > Freshwater > Lake | place: Crystal Bog...
CTCTTCACCGTCCCTCCAATCGCATTTGTGATCACCAAGCGCATCTGTCTCTCACTGCAGCGCGCAGATCGCGATCTGGTATTGCACGGACGGGAGACTGGTCGACTGGTAATGATGCCAAATGGCGAGATGCTTGAAGTTCATGAGCCTCTCTCAGATGCCAAGAAGTGGACTTTGACGCAGCATCAGAACCCAGATGCGCTTCCTGCTCCGCTACCTGCATCTGCAACCGTGGGACTTAAGGGCAAGATTCGGGCGCGACTCAATCGCGCTAATGCGGTTCAGATTCCTGCTCCTACTTTGAGTGAACTTAAAGAACTTGGAGATGGTCACCACTAATCGCGGATGAAGATTCGTCCAGCACGACCCTCAGAGGCAGCTCTTATCCAAGAGTTGATCTACGAGTTAGCAGTATTTGAGAAGGCTCCAGAGAGCGCTCAGGCAACAGTTGAGCAGATATCCGGGACCTTCTTTGCTGATCACCCAGCGGTCTTCTGTGACCTCATTGAAGATGACCAGCAGACGGTTGTAGGACTGGCAATCTGGTTCCTCAACTACTCCACCTGGACTGGCACCCATGGAATCTACTTGGAAGATCTCTATATCCTCCCAGAAGCTCGGGGTAAGGGCTATGGCAAGGCTGTTCTCGCACATCTTGCCTCCATATGCCTGGAGCGTGGCTACCACCGACTTCAATGGTGGGTCTTGGATTGGAACGAGAAGGCGATCGACTTCTACAAGGGGCTAGGCGCCACCTTCATGGATGAGTGGACCGTGATGCGGGTAGACGGGGAGGCGCTTTCAGCTCTCTCAGCAATTAACCAGTAAACCCCCAGTACTACCTGAGTCCTAACGCAGACTCCCCCAAGGTTTAGCGGGCAATCTCTACTCATAAGCCGAATTGCTCGGCTAGGGAGAGGTCAGTGCAATGTCAGATTTCATCGTAGTTACATTCTTGGGAATGGTTGCCGTTGCACCAATGGCATACCTCGGCGTCATGGCTGCAGCCGTACAGCGCAGCGACAATAAGAAGCTAGCGGCTAGTGGTGTGAACTAAGCCCAGGCTTTTCATACTCAGTTGTGAATCCGATGATGCTTACGACCAAAGATCCCACTGCAATAACTGTGAGCCACCAGCCAATAACAAGACCTAGACCCATGGCACATGCAGAGAGTGCTAGTGGAAGTGGCCACCAAGAATGAGGCGAGAAGAAACCGAGTTCGCCAGCTAGATCTGCGATCTCACCTTCAACATTGTCAGATGGTTGCAGACCCATGCGCTTATCATTTGTCCAAAGATAGAACCCGATGGTGATTGCAAGACCACCGCTGAGTGAAATAGCGGTAATACCAAGAGGTTCTCCCCCTAATTGCCAGTAAACGACAGCAACAACGGCATAGAAGACAGCCAAGAAGTAAAAGAGTTTATATCCAGCCTTCATTATCAGTGACCGCCATCCGTGTGTGCCATATGCGGATAATGTAAATCAAATGCCGGACGCTCCGAGCGGATACGTGGGATCGATGTGAAGTTGTGGCGTGGTGGTGGGCAAGATGTAGCCCACTCCAAAGAAGCTCCATAACCCCAAGGATCATCAACGGTCACCTTAGGAGATTTGCGGCTAATCCAGACGTTGACCATAAATGGAAGCATAGAGAGAGCCAGTAGGAACGACCCGATTGTTGAAATCGTGTTCAAAGTTGTAAATCCATCTGTTGCTAGGTAGTCGGCATAACGACGTGGCATTCCCTTGATACCTAACCAGTGTTGTACCAAGAAGGTTAAGTGGAAACCAAAGAAGAGAGTCCAGAAGTGGACCTTTCCAAGGCGCTCGTTGAGCATATGACCTGTCATCTTCGGCCACCAGAAATAGAAGCCACCGAACATCGCAAAGACCACGGTTCCAAAGAGAACGTAATGGAAGTGCGCAACGACAAAGTAAGAAGCAGAAACTGCGAAGTCCATTGGAGGGCTTGCCAAGATAATTCCGGTTAAGCCACCGAAGAGGAATGTCACCAAGAAGCCCATGATGAAGAGCATTGGTGTTTCGAAGGTGAGCGATCCACCCCACATGGTTCCAATCCAGTTGAAGAATTTAACTCCAGTCGGAACACCGATCAAGAATGTCATAAAGGAGAAGAACGGTAAGAGAACTTGGCCAGTTGCATACAAGTGGTGGGCCCATACTGATACAGAGAGTGCTGCGATACCGATTGTTGCTGCGATGAGACCTTTGTAACCAAAGATTGGCTTGCGGCTGAAGACCGGAAGAATTTCAGAGGCAATTCCGAAGAATGGAAGAGCTAGAACGTAAACCTCTGGGTGCCCAAAGAACCAGAAGAGGTGTTGCCACAACATCGCTCCGCCGTTTGCAGAGTCAAAGATATGCGAACCAAAAAGTCGATCACTTTCAAGCCCCAAGAAGGCCGCTGCAAGAGGTGGGAAGGCAAGGAGAACCAAGATCGAAGTGAGAAGTACGTTCCAGGTAAAGATCGACATGCGGAACATCGTCATTCCTGGAGCACGCATTGTGAAGATGGTTGTAATGAAGTTAACGCCACCCATGATGGTTCCGAGACCAGTAATCGCAAGACCAATAACCCATAGATCTCCACCGATTCCTGGTGAGTACTGTGAGTTAGCGAGAGGCGCGTAAGCGGTCCAACCAAATGAGGCCGCTCCCCCAGGACTCAAGAATCCACCGAATGCCATCAATCCACCGAAGAGGTAGAGCCAGTACGAGAGCATGTTCAAGCGTGGGAAAGCCACGTCGGCTGCGCCAATTTGAAGCGGCATGATGACGTTGGCAAAGCCCACAAAGAGTGGAGTTGCGAACATCAGCAACATAACAGTTCCGTGCATGGTGAAAATTTGGTTGTACTGCTCGGTGCTCAAGAATTGCAGCCCAGGACGTGCCAACTCTGCACGAAGAATGAGTGCCAAGATTCCAGCGATGATGAACCAACAGAAGGCAGTGATCAGATACATGTAACCGATCGTCTTGTGATCAGTTGAGGTAATCCACTTTACGAAGAGGCGACCCTTTGACTTCGCTTTTGGCTCAATTGCCCCATAGGAAGTTGCAGGTACGGTTGGTTCTGCAAAGGTTGTCATCGTTATGCCACCTTAAGGGAGTTGATGTAAGCGGTGTACTGAGCTGGGGTAACAACTTTCACGGTGAAGAGCATCTGCGAGTGATCTCGTCCGCAGAGGATGTTGCAACGTCCTGGGAACGTTCCCAACTTCTCAGCAGCAAACTCCAGATGATTAACAATATGCGGCAGAGCTTCGATTTGAATCATGTACGCCGGGATCCAGAATCCATGATCAACATCGCTAGAGGTTATAGTGAAAAGGACTTTTTCGCCCAGTGGAAGTACCAAGGTTGGTCGTTGTGCTGGAGTACCGGTCACAGTTGGAGCGGATGGCGCATCGTTATAAGTGAACTGCCATGACCACTGCTGCGCGTTGACGTGAATATTGTGCGGTGCAGTTGCAGGTGTATCGATCTTGGTGATTCGAGACTCATCACGTGCGGTATATCCGAAGAGCACGGCAACGATCAGGAATGGAATCAGGGTGTAAGCGACTTCAACAGGAATGTTGTAGCGGGTCTGCTTAGGAAATTCCTCGTTCTTCTTGCGATGAAAAACGATCGGCCAGAAGATGAGGATCAAAGTCGTGACGCCGACTACTCCAGCAGCAACCCAGGCCCAGTACCAGAGTGAGCCAGTGGTGTCGTTAATGCTCGAAGCTCCCTTGGGGAAACCAAGACCAGAGATGTTCTTGTTTGAGCAGGAGGTGAGCAGCAAGGTGCTGGTCGAAAGGGCTAAAAGTCCGAGAATTCGGCGGTTACGACGCATGGGAGAAGGATAACCATCTCGCTCGCTAAGCGTGTCCATAGCGGGTAGCGTTCTTAGGGTGGGTTCAGTCACAACCAATTTCCAGAGCGAATCACCGCTCCACCCCGCCGCCCGGGCCTTTTTAGATGATGCCTTCGACCGGGGCTGGGCCGATCCCTCGAAACCCCACCAGAGCTCTCGCCAGACCGCCATATTGCTCAATGAGTCGAAGGAGATCTTCTCCCACCATCTGGGAATCCGGAGCGAGCAGGTGGAATTTCTTGCCGATTCCGCTCTTGGATTTCACCTCGGCATTTCTGGACTCGCCCAACCTGGAAGTCAGCTCTACTACTCAGCCGTCGATCGATCTGAGGTCTTTGCAGTTGCGGCAGGGATGGATTCCACGAAACTCCCTGTGGGGCTTAATGGGCTAACCACCTATCCAGAGGCGAGCGAGAAGGACGTATTGGCCTGGCAGGCAGCCAATGGAGAAACCGGGATCGTCTCTTTCAAGCCAAGTAGTTTTAGAGGGCGCGTCTTTGTAGATGCCGCCGCATCCGGGCCTCACCTGCGGATGCCTGATCACTGGCATGCCGCACTCTGGAACTCTCAAGCGTGGCAAGGACCACGAGGACTGGGAATCTTCGCGCTCTCCGACAGGTCTGCTTGGAAGAACCCACTCCCCCACATTGATCACAATATCTCCAGCTCAAATTTTTCGATCCCATTAGCCATTGCAAGTGCCCTGGCGCTAGAAGGTTATGTAAGTGACTACAAGGCAGAGAAGAAGCGAATTGAGGGATTGAATTCCCGGATTCGAGAATTTCTGCACTCTGAGATTCACGATGTTGATGTGGCGGGAGATGTGGCCTATGGATTACCACACCTGCTCTCCTTCTCGATTCTCTACATTGATGCGCAGATACTGGTCAACAAATTAGATGAGCGCGGATTTGCAGTTGATTCAGGGTCCGCCTGCAACTCTGCCAATATGGAGCCGAGCCATGTCTTAGCTGCGATGGGAATTCTTACGCACGGCAATGTGCGACTCACCTTGCACCCAACAGTTAAAGATGAAGAGATAGAAGAATTTCTACACGTACTCAAAGAGGAAGTTGCGGAGCTAAGGTCGTGATGGAACTCAATTGTTTGGGTATGCGTTGCCCGTTGCCGATCATCAAATTATCGCAGCAACTCAAGATTGACGTAGAAGTAACTCTCTTAAGCGATGATCCTGCAACGCTCCCAGATTTAACGGCGTGGGCAAGGATGACGGGAAATACATTCACCACATTGGGTGAACACAGATACTTGGTGAAGAGGCTATAAACCCATCCGGGGGTTGATATGAGCCGCTACCTCCGCGGAAGCTTCAGCGCCATATGCGTTTTCGAAGCGCTCCATAAACTGATCGCGATCAAATAAATACTCTTGCGTTCCTTTGGTCTCCAAACAGAAGGTAGCAATCATCGAACCCAATTGAGCGCAACGTTCATGATTGAGCCCCCATGAGAGCCCGGCTAAGAAGCCAGATCTAAACGAATCACCAACACCAGTTGGATCAACTTTCGCCTTCTCCGCAGGAGTTCCAACTGTGATTGTTGGCTTGCCATGTTCCTCAATGCGAGCACCTTTTGATCCTAAAGTGACAACTCGTACCTGTACCTGATCAAAGAGTTCTGCATCCGACCAACCAGTCTTCTGCAACATCAGCGCCAACTCATACTCATTGAGAAAGAGATACTTGGCTCCAGTAACCAACTGCTTAAGTGAGTCGCCATCCATGCGAGCGAGTTGCTGCGATGGATCGGCTGCCAGCGGAATTCCTAGCCTGCGGGCAGAGTGAGAATGTCGGATCATCGCATCAGGATCATCTGGACCAATCAAAAAGAGATCGATTCCGCCCTCGCGTTCTGCAATAACTTCGATATCAAGTTCGCGAGCCTCTGACATGGCTCCAGGGAAGAATGAAGCGATCTGATTCAACTCTTCATCCGTGGTGACGATAAAGGTGGCGGTGTAGAGATCTTTCGAGATGCGGACGTGCTCGGTATTTACTCCGTGCCTCACTAGCCAATCGTTGTAATCGGCCCAATCTTTACCTACAGCAGCAACCAACAAGGGATTTAGGCCGAGCGCTCCCATGCCGAAGGCGATATTTGCGGCACATCCACCACGATGAATATCGAGATTGTCTACGAGGAATGAGAGGGATACCTTGGCAAGTGAACCTTCAACTAAAGAGTCGGTGAACTTGCCCGGAAACGTCATCAAGTGGTCGCGGCCGACCGAGCCAGCTACGGCAACTTTCATATGAATTTAAAACGGGTTAGTTAAATGAATCGCCGCAGGCACAAGAACCTTGTGCATTTGGATTGTCGATTGTGAAACCCTGCTTCTCAATAGTGTCGACGAAATCGATTGATGCACCCATGAGGTAAGGGGTGCTCATCTTGTCGGTGACAACCTTGACGCTTCCAAAGGTGGAGACGGTGTCCCCATCAAGAGCGCGATCATCGAAGTACAACTGGTAGCGAAGACCAGAGCATCCACCAGGTTGAACCGCTACGCGCAGGCTCAGATCGTCACGACCTTCTTGAGCAAGAAGAGCGGCAACCTTCGAAGCTGCAACATCAGTAAGGATGATGCCGGTTGAGGTCTGGATCGAGATATCTTGGACGGTTTCAGTACTCATGCTGGAAATAATACCTCTAAAATCAAACTATGGCCTTTGGAAACCTCACTGACTTGCTCCTTCTAGGACGCGAGAGCGATCTACGCAGTGAGCGCGGGGTCTCATGTGATGGCGAACTTCCAGCACCCAGCGAACCGGGACTAGTAGAGCGTGCCGTAAAGGCGCGTGCCGCCCTGGGTGAACGGGCAATGATCTTGGGCCACCACTATCAACGCGATGAGGTTATTGCCTTCGCCGATATCACAGGTGACTCTTTTAAGTTAGCGCAGGCAGCGGCGAACAATCCTGAGGCTGAGTTGATCATCTTCTGTGGAGTTCACTTCATGGCGGAGTCAGCCGACATCCTCACCTCGGCTAATCAAAAAGTTATCCTTCCCGATCTTGCCGCCGGCTGTTCCATGGCCGATATGGCAGGAGCGCAGCAAGTGGCAGAGGCTTGGGCGCACTTTCAAAAATTGGGAATAGCGACTCGAACTATTCCTATTACATATATGAACTCCACCGCCGCGATTAAGAGTTTCACCGGAGAGAACGGTGGTGCGGTCTGCACCTCTTCCAATGCTCAGCGCGCAATGAGATGGGCATTTGAACGCGGTGAGAAGATCTTCTTCCTGCCCGATCAGCACCTGGGTCGCAACACTGCAATTTTGCACTTGGGTCTCACCGCCAACGATTGCGTCGTATGGAATCCCTGGAAGCCGCAGGGCGGACTTACCGATCAAGAGCTCCTCAATGCAAAGGTGATTTTGTGGCGTGGTCACTGCTCAGTGCACGGTCGCTTCTCTCGTCAGAATGTTGACGAGGTCCGCGCAAAGCTGGCCGGCGTCCAAGTCCTGGTTCATCCCGAGTGCAAAAACGAGGTGGTCATGGCCGCCGACGTCGTGGGCAGTACCGAGACAATCATCAGGACCGTCACCGAATCCCCCGCTGGCTCAAAATGGGCGATTGGAACAGAGCTCAACCTGGTTCAACGACTTGCACGCGCCAATCCCGATAAAGAGATCGTATTTCTCGACAAGACAGTCTGTTACTGCTCAACGATGAACCGAATCGACCTGCCACATCTGGTCTGGGCGATGGAGAATCTGGCGGCGGGACGGTTACTCAACCAGATCACCGTCGAGGAGCGAACCGCTCACTTTGCCAGAGTTGCGCTAGAGCGAATGCTGGCTCTACCTTAACCACATGGCTAAAGACGCACCGACACCAAAGCGCAAAGATGCAGAGGCGCTCAACAAGGTAAATGCAATTACCTCTCCTGCAACTAAGGCATCGAAAGCGCGTGATCGCAACGAGATCAAGGCGCAGCGCATGGCAGCACGAGCCGCTTATATGCGAGGCGAAGAGAGCGCTCTTCCTGCACGTGACAAGGGACCTGTTCGTCGCTATGTGCGCAACTATGTCGATTCCCGTCGTAACGTCGGTGAGTACTTCTTGCCTGCGGTCTTCACCGTTCTAGTACTCAGCGTTGTTCACAATAAATATGTTTCTCTCATTGCAATTCTCTTTATGTATGTTGCGATGCTTTACACCGTTCTCTCTGGTTTCTTCATGACACGCAACATTCGGAAAGCTGTAACAGCTAAATTTCCAGGTGAATCCACCAAGGGACTCGGAATGTATGGCTGGTTGCGTTCTACTCAGATGCGCCGCATGCGCGCACCCGCACCACAAGTTAAGCGCGGGGACTTGATTTAAATTTTCTTGTCCGAGGCATTTCGTGGTTGAACCTGGAGAGTTCACGCCTTATGGATTTTGCCAGAAATAAATAATCATTCGTTGAGTCAGGTCTTCTCTTAGCATCGTGAGACTTTTGACTATCTCAGTTTGAATCCCTATGAATCAGTGATGAAAATTGTCTACAATCAATTTATCCAACACTTGTTTCGATATCTGTTTCTGGCTCCTTGACAATTCTGGGTGCCAATTCATTTACAACTAAAGTATTCGCAAATAAATCTACTAACCGTTGACGCCTTTTCTTCCTAAATATCCAAAGTGAATCAAACAAATTTATAGCAAGTCCATAAACGTAACCAACGATAATCAAAATTATTCCTAGAGTTTTGTGCCTATCACCTGAGATTAGCCAAAATCCGAGACCTACATAAATGAGCAGCGGCAATGAAAAAAAGAATGGGATCAATGCATTTCTGAGAAACATTCTGCCCCAGGACGCGCGTTGATTAGATTTGATCGAGTAGACGCGCATCTTCAATATTTGATGCGCAGGCGTCTGCCCCTGACCCCAAACCACAAATGACCAAATAATCCAACCAATTCCTAGGGTGACAAAACTGAATGCGCTATTTACTGCATAACCACCTAGGCGATGTTGAGGGGATGCCAATTCAAATGGCAGGTCGACTTTCTCGTTGTCATCTTCCATTCCTGCATTATTCATGAAAAAAGTCTCTGAGGGTATCTTTTGAGTTCAAATCCAGGGTTTAATTAAAATGTTTCTAGTTCCATCAGATTAATTTCACGACAAAGATTCATTTAGAACATCGGTCTTACAAAATACATCAACCAACCTATGGCGACCTCCTCCTTTAAATATCCAAAGCGCATCTAAAAGTTGAGCTGCAAAAAACCATAGATAGAGAAGGATTATCCCAAAAATCGATACAACTCTTATCGGAATGATTGCGAAAATCACAACCAGTGGAACAACTGCACATGTGAGGGCCAAAGGGACGAGAACTTCTCGAATAGCCATGTGTCCCCACTTAACCGGCTTGGAAGTGGATTTATCGTAAACTCGAAGTTTAACGATTTGCTTGCCAGGCGTTTGACCTTGTCCCCAGACAACTAAAGACCAGATGAACCAACCAATTCCGAAAGTAACAACATACATTGCAATGTCGACGGCCTTCCCGCCCAGGCGGTGCTGGGGAGTTGCGATGCGAAACGGGTATTCGGGGTCCTTTTCGATATTTTCAGTCATACGCCATTGTAAGTTACCCGGCAAAGAAAGTGTTCGACAAAAAGTCCAGCTGAGAAGTAGTACTCACGTGAATGCTCAGTAGCCTAAGCCCTCGGGTTTGGGCTTTCAGTCTTTTGAGGGTCACGTTCTGGTAGTGAGCCAAGCGCTGCATCGATTGCCTGCATAACATCATCACCGAGAACTACGCCAGATGCCTTTACATTCTCTTTAACTTGAGATGGCTTTGTGGCTCCCATGATTACCGCAGAGACATTCTGGTTTTGTAGTGCCCATGCCAGAGCAAGTTGTGACATAGAAAGTCCAACTCCATCGGCGATCGGCTTAAGATTTTGAACCGCGGTTAAAACTTCATCGGTCATCCAGCGCGAAATAAAATTGGCGCCAGATTTCTTATCGGTAGCGCGGGAGCCTGCTGGCGGCTTCTTGCCTGGTAGGTATTTTCCGGTCAAGATTCCTTGAGCGATCGGCGACCAGACGATCTGGCCAATCCCCTCTTGCTTGGAGAGAGGCACAACTTCAGCCTCAATAACTCTCCAGAGCATGGAGTACTGAGGTTGACTAGAAACAAATCGGGTCCAGCCACGTTCCTTTTGGATTGTTGCAGCATTGCGAATCTGATCCGCATTCCACTCAGAGAAACCTAAATAATTAACTTTTCCTTGACGGACCAAGTCATCGAAAGCCTGCAACGTCTCATCGAGAGGTGTTTCAAAGTCGAAGCGATGAGCTTGGTAGAGATCGATATGGTCGGTATTGAGGCGCTTGAGAGATGCCTCGATCGACTCCATGATGTGCTTGCGAGATAAGCCTCGATCGTTCTTCCCTGTACCCGTTGGGAAGTAGACCTTGGTGAAGAGTTCGTATGACTCACGTCTGACCCCCTTGAGGGCCTTACCCAAGACAACCTCAGCCCGAGTGCCGGCATAGACATCGGCGGTATCGAAGGTGGTTATCCCAGCATCCAGCGCCGCGTGAACACACTTGATGGCGGCATCCTCTTCGACCTGACTGCCGTGGGTGATCCAGTTTCCATAGGCAATCTCTGAGACATACATTCCTGAAGAGCCAAGGCGACGATATTCCATGTAGAAAACCATACTCCCTCATTTGGCGTGTCTCTCGACGGGACCTTGGGCTTACCTCCCGGTGGTGCTAACTTTCGCCTACCAGTTTCCCTGTGGAGCTGGTGATGTTTGCAAGAGCGAAGTCGGTGAGAATCCGACGCTGTCCCGCAACTGTGTTGAAGTCGCAAGGCTTCTGAGTCAGGTCGCCTCTTTCAGATATCGAAGTATCCGACCTCGGAGGAAGGTCGGGCCTTTTGAACTCTCACGAGTCAGAATTAGCCCAACATTTCCTCCCTCAACCCTTGGGGGAGTTTTTTTATGAGAAGAAGAAATATCGCGCTCGCGTCAGCCGCGTTACTCGGCATCGCGACACTTACATCCGCGACTAACGCAATCGCAAGTTCACCAAATCCAACTCGAATCATCTCGCTCTCGCCTAGCGCAACCGAAATTCTCTTTGGAATAGGTGCGGGCCCACAAGTTATTGCAGTTGATGATAATTCCGATTATCCAAGCACTGCCCCATTTTCTAAGTTGTCATCGTTTACGCCGAATGTAGAGGCGATCGCTGCCTATCACCCTGATTTAGTTGTACTGCAATCGTCGGCTACCAACGCCGCGACTGTCGAATCAGATCTTCAAAAATTAAAGATCAATGTCTTTCTTGAGGTGACCCCATCGAATATCAGCGATGCTTACGCCGAGTTCTTGGCCCTTGGAAAAGTAACGGGTCATCCATCTCGCGCAAAGGCGTTGGTCACAACCATGAAATCTCGCATCGCAGAGATTTTGGCTAAGGCGCGGAAGAAGAATTCGATAAGTATCTATCACGAGTTGGATAACACCTTGTATTCGGCCGACTCCACCACCTTTATCGGCCAGATTTATTCAGACTTCAACTTTTCAAATATTGCGGATGGAACTAATTCCGGTGGCTACCCCCAGCTCACACCGGAAGCGGTCATCAAGGCCGATCCAAAAGTGATCTTCTTAGATGACGGCCCATACGGAGAGAGCGCTGCCACGGTTGCTGCGCGTCCTGGTTGGTCGACGATCTCGGCAGTAAAGAATAAGCATGTCGTCGTACTCCCCCTAGATATTGCAGATCGATGGGGACCACGACTTGTTGACTTCTACCAATTCGTTGCGCAAGCAACCGCAAAGATTAACTAGGGATCTCTGATGAACGCAGAGCGCGATGCAATAGCCAAGATTTGGAATTGGCGTATCACCGCGTTCTGCGCTCTCATCCTCTTAGTTGTAGCGATCGCTGCGGTGAGTTTTGGCCCCATCTCCATTAACTTCTTCAAGGTATTCAAGACGCTCTTCGATCTTCCAGGTGGCGCTAGCGGTCAAGATAGAACGGTCATTATTCAATTGAGATTGCCTCGCGTCATCTTGGGAGTGCTCGTCGGTTCGGCACTTGCTACAAGCGGAGCGGTCTATCAAACGGTCTTTCATAATCCGCTCGCAGATCCCTACTTACTCGGTGCAGCAAGTGGAGCAGGACTTGGAGCCACAATTGCTCTCACTAGCTCCCATCACAATTTGGTAGGCGCGCTGCCGATCTTTGCATTCCTCGGCGGAGTGCTTGCGGTCTTTACCTCATTCATTATTAGCGGACGATTCTTCGCTGACCCAAATTCACTTCTGCTCTCCGGCATTGCAGTCGGATCGTTTGCAACAGCCATACAGACTTACCTACAGCAGCGACATAGCTCCGCACTGCGTCCGGTGTACTCATGGATCTTAGGTGACCTTACGAGTGCGACCTGGAGCGTTGTTGGGTGGTCGGCTATCTACATTGCAATTGCGCTTCTGATTCTCTTTAGCGTGGCTAAACAATTAGATGGATTGATGTTGAGTGATGAAGAGGCCTACTCGCTCGGAATCAACCCCAAGAAATTAAGGATCATCGCCGTCGCAGCTGCAACATTAGCAACTGCAACAGCAGTCTCTGCCTCAGGGTTAATTGGTTTTGTGGGCATCGTAGTTCCGCACTTGGTGCGAGGCCTCACGCATCGAGTGACAAATCGTTCTCTCATCTCCATCGCAATGGCCGGCGCTGCATTTTTAGTTTTAGCAGATCTCGGAGCGCGCACCTTGCTCTCCCCCGCAGAACTACCCATCGGCGTCATCACTGCATTCGTTGGAGCACCATTCTTCTTAGTAGTACTTCGAAATCGTAGGAAGGCCGGACAATGACAATTGTCGTCTCAGACTTAACAGTTCGTTATGGCGAGAAGGCAGTTCTCAATGACATTTCGCTAGAGATAGCGAGTGGAAAGTGGACCTGCCTTGTAGGACCCAACGGAGCAGGTAAGACCACCTTCCTCAAAGTCTTGCTTGGAATGGCGCCGTATTCAGGGAGCATCTCGGATCAAGGGGTCGAAGTCTTCAAGAATCACAACCGGAACGTTGCCTTCGTTCCGCAGAGCCCTCAGATCCCGCAAGGAATGACCGTCGCTGAATATGTAGCTCTAGGTCGTTCAAAGAAGGATGGATGGGGTAATGAATCACTGGCTAGTCGCGCTTTAATTCACAAGATCTTGGTTCAGACTCACCTCTTTGGAATGCACCACAACTTGGTCACTCATCTCTCGGGTGGCGAGATGCAACGAGCGCTAATTGCTCGCGCTCTGGCACAAGAACCTGAGCTCATTCTTCTTGATGAACCAACGAGCGCTTTGGATCTACATCATCAGATCTCTGTACTCAACAATATTGAACTGCTCAAAGAAGAGGGCGTCACAATTATTTCGACAATGCATGACATCACTCTCGCCGCGATGTTTGCCGAACAAACCGTGATCATGAAAGAGGGCAAAGTGCTTCTCTCTGGCTCCTCGCACGAAGTGATTCACTCACCAGAGTTGAAGAAGGCGTTCGACAATCGGATCGATGTTTACACGCTTGACAGTGGTCGCCCTGTCATCATTGCGAGTAAGGGTGACGCCGAGAAGAACTAATCCTTGATTAGCGAACGTGTGACTCTACAAATGGTGGCTTAACTACCTGGACCATACTTGGACGTCCGCGCACATCAATTGTGAGTTCTGCACCGATCTCGATATCTGGCTTAATGAGAGCGAGTCCGATTCCACTCTTTAAAGTTGGAGAGAATGTTCCGCTAGTAACTTCACCAACAATTGCCCCCGTCATATCCAATACGTTCATACCTCCGCGTGGAATTCCACGATCCAGTGACTTCAAGCCGCGCAAGATCCTAGGTACGCCAACTGCCTTCTCGGTTAAGAGCGCCTCCTGACCATGGAAGGCATGCTTCTTCAGAGCAACCGCCCAACCGGCGTTAGCTTGTAGAGGGGTTATCGAGAGAGATAGTTCGTGACCATGTAATGGGTAACCCATCTCAGTGCGCAAAGTGTCGCGAGCACCCAATCCACAGACTCGACCACCCTGCTTTTCTATCGCCGAAACCAGCAACTCCCACAGCGGAAGAGTGGAGTTCCAACTTGGTATTAATTCGTATCCGAACTCTCCGGTGTATCCAGTGCGACAAATAATCACCGTTCCGAGTGATTCATGCCCCGGAAAAGTTACTTCGGTAAAGGCCATGTAATCCAAATCAACGCTCACACCAAGATCGGCGAGCAATGCAGCGCTCTTGGGACCTTGCACTGCAAGAACACCGTAGTCATGGTGTGCATTTTTGATAGTCAATCCCACACCATTGGCCGCTTCGAGAACTGCAAAGACCGCTGCGCAGTTGGCCGCGTTCGGCACGAGGAAGAACTTCTCATCGTCATAGCGATAGATGATCAGATCATCGATGACGCCCCCGCTGGAATCACAGAGCAGGTTGTACTGCGCGCTGCCATGACCGATCCGATCAAGATCGTTGGTGAAGATGCGATTAAGAAAAAGGAGAGCCCCGAATCCAGAGACCTCGATCTTGCCGAGGTGAGAGACATCAAAGACACCAACTGCCTCACGGACAGCGGTGTGCTCAGCAATCACGCCACCTGGTGTGAGCGAGCCGATCGCCTTGGGATATTCGATGGGCATCTGCCAGCCACCAAAATCAGCGAGCTTTGCACCAACCTGAGAATGCCAATCAAAGAGCGGAGATTCCATATCTGTAACTTATCTCAAAGAAGCTCCCAACCGACTTTTCACTGGAGTCGAATAAGTGAGAGGATTACTAAATGGCATCCCTCAAATCCGCTTCAGAATCAACTAGCGATGTGCTCGTCCTTGGCCTCTCATCGAAGGCGGGAAAGTTATCGATTCATCCCAACGTTGAACATATAGCTCCGATCGCTCATGACACTAAGAATTTGTTGGCAATTCTGAGCGACTTAGGCGCTACTGGTAAGGCAGATGAAGTAACCAAAGTTCCCTTTACCGGTCCTCGCCTCATCGTATTCACCGGCTTTGGAACAACCGCCGCAACATATTCACACGAGACCCTGCGTCGTGCAGCGGGTGCTGCTACCCGAGCACTCTCGGGACACACCCACGCCGATTTCGCGTTTCCAATCACCAACATCGAAGAGTTCTCCGCAGTCGCTGAAGGAATCGCCCTCGGCGCATACTCATTTACCGATTTCTTAGGTTCATCTAAATCCGCGGCCAAGGCGCCACTTAAATCTGCTTCCATCGTCTCTTCGTTGGGCAGCACCACTGCAGTAAAAGCTGCTCTTAAGCGAGCCGAAATTCTGGGAGAAAATGTCGCTATTACCCGCGACCTCGTAAACACTCCCCCTTCCCACCTCACTCCAATCACATTTAGCACCCAGATGAAGAAGATCGCGGTATCTCTCGGTATCAAGGTCGAGATCTTGAACGAGGCCCAACTCAAGGCAAAGGGTTATGGCGGAATCACCTCTGTGGGCCAAGGCTCCTCAAATCCCCCTCGACTTCTACACCTCACCTACACCCCAACTAAGGCAAAGAAGCGGTTGGCCTTTGTTGGAAAGGGCATCACCTTTGACTCCGGTGGCTATGCCTTGAAGCCAGCCCTTGGAATGCAAGATATGAAGTCGGATATGAGCGGTGCGGCCGCTGTCGTTGCCGCCACCTTCGCCATTGCTCAGCTCAAATTACCTGTCGCGATCGAGGCCTACGCCTGCCTTGCCGAAAACTTGATCAGCGGAGATGCGACTCGTCCGAGCGACATCATCACAATCCTCGGCGGCAAGACCGTCGAAGTAATCAATCCTGATGCCGAAGGTCGACTCGTTCTTGCAGATGGAATAGTCCGAGCCACTCGGGATGGCGAGCGCAACGGAGGCCTCGATGGCCTCGTCGATGTGGCAACCCTGACTGGTGCTCAAACCATCGCCCTAGGTACTCGCACCTCGGCCGTCATGACCAATAATGAGGATTTCCGTACCCTCTTCCTTGAGGCGACCGGGGTCTCTGGTGAGTCTTTCTGGCCAATGCCGCTTCCTGAGGAGCTCAAGGAGGCGCTGAGTTCATCCTCTGCCGACATGATCAACTCGAATCCTGCGGTTAAGGCTGGCGGAATGTTGATTGCCGGCTTGTTCCTCAAGGACTTTGTCCCTGACTCCCTGCCTTGGCTCCACCTTGATATTGCCGGCCCAGCCCTCACCCACGAAGCCCACGGCTATACCCCTGTGGGTGGCACGGGAGTGGCGGTTCGATCCCTGGTGGCGCTCGCAGAATTGGCGGTCTCCTAGAGATAGATGGCAGAAGCCCGAGAAGAGCGTGGTCTCAACTCGTGGCAGGATTAGCCACCTGTGTGTGAAATCTGAATATCGAAGAATCTGAACTGCGAAGAAAAGGTGAAGTGTGAACGAATTTGATCTTGTCATCCTTGGCGGCGGCAGCGGCGGTTACGCCTGCGCCCTACGCGGAGCTCAACTCGGACTTTCTGTAGTCCTCATTGAAAAAGACAAGGTCGGCGGGACCTGCTTACACCGCGGTTGCATTCCAACAAAGGCGCTTCTCCATGCAGGAGAGATTGCAGATAGTGCGCGCCACGCCTCTGACTTTGGCGTCAACGCTCAGTTCATCTCGATCGACATGCTGGCGGTTAATGCATATAAAGATGGAGTCATCTCCAAACTTCACAAGGGATTACAAGGACTCGTTAAGTCTCGCAACATCACTTATGTAGAAGGTCATGGACGCCTCGTCGCCAAGAACCAAGTTGAAGTAAATGGCACCGTCTACACGGGCAAGAACGTCGTGCTTGCAACAGGTTCATATGCGAAGACGTTGCCAGGACTTGAAATTGATGGAAAGCAGATCGTTACCAGCAACGAAGCGATGTCCTTCGATTACGTTCCTAAGTCAGTAATCGTTCTCGGCGGCGGAGTAATCGGTTGTGAGTTTGCATCTGTCTGGAACTCTTTCGGAGCCGATGTCACGATCATCGAAGGTCTACCTCGCCTCGTTGCACTCGAAGATGAAACCTCTAGCAAGCAATTAGAGCGCGCCTTCCGCAAGCGTGGAATTAAGTTTGAAGTTGGAGTTAAGTACGCATCTGCAACAAAGGGACCAGAGGGCGTCACCGTTACTCTGGAAAATGGTGCAACGCATACCGCAGATGTTCTTCTTGTAGCCGTTGGTCGTGGCCCAGTCTCTGCAAACCTCGGTTATGAAGAACAAGGCATCACCATGGATCGCGGATATCTGATCGTTGATAACAAGTGCCGCACAAATGTTCCAGGAATCTGGGCTGTCGGCGATTTGATTCCTACACTCCAACTCGCTCACGTGGGATTCGCTGAAGGAATCTTGGTTGCAGAAGAGATTGCAGGGCTAAATCCTCGTCCGATCAACTATGAAGGCGTTCCTCGCGTTACATATTCAGATCCTGAGGTCGCATCAGTTGGTCTCACCACCGCTCAAGCTAAAGAGCGCGGATATGACGTTGTTGAGATTAGTTACGACCTCGCTGGAAACGGTAAGGCAAACATTTTGAAGACCGCAGGTTCGGTCAAACTCGTAGCCGAGAAGAATGGACCTGTTCTCGGAGTTCATATGGTCGGATCTCGCGTTGGTGAACTTCTCGCTGAAGGTCAATTGATTTACAACTGGGAGGCAACAGCAGCCGATGTTGCACCTTTGATCCACGCTCACCCAACCCTCTCTGAGGCGTTAGGCGAAGCGCACTTAGCACTTGCCGGCAAACCACTGCACGCCCACGGGTAATAGGAGAAATCGCAATGACCTTTTCAGTAACCATGCCTGCACTCGGAGAGTCAGTCACCGAAGGCACTGTCACGCGTTGGCTCAAGAACGAGGGCGATCACGTCAATGTTGATGAGCCACTCCTTGAAGTCTCTACCGACAAGGTTGATACCGAGATTCCATCACCAGTATCTGGCACATTAACTCGCATCATCGTTGCAATCGATTCAACAGTTGCAGTTGGTGCTGAGTTGGCAGTTATTGAAGATGGCGTTACCGCTGCACCTGCAACACCTGTCGCCGCGCCTGTGGTTGAGACACCTGCGCCTGTTGCTGCAGCTCCTGTAACTCCAGCCCCAGTGGTTGAAACTCCTGCGCCCGTTGCTGCAGCTCCTGTATCGGCAGCCGCTGGCGTTGTCGTCACCATGCCAGCTCTCGGTGAATCAGTTACTGAAGGAACTGTCACACGTTGGCTCAAGAACGTTGGCGACACAATCAATGTTGATGAGCCACTCCTAGAAGTTTCTACCGACAAGGTTGATACGGAGATTCCTTCACCTGCAAGCGGAACGATTCTTGCAATTGATGTTCCAGTTGATTCAACTGTTGCAGTCGGCGCTCGCTTAGCTTTGATCGGTGCGGCTGGTGCTGCCCCTGTCGCGGCCGCACCTGCTCCAGTGGCCCCTGTTGTTGCTGCGCCTGTTGTAGAGGCTCCCGCTCCTACCCCTCCACCAGCTCCAGCAGCACCTGTCGTCGCTGCCCCTGTAGCACCCGCAGCTCCTGCTGCGCCAGTTGCTCCCGTAGCACTTGATGATGCTTACGTGACTCCAATTGTCCGTCAGTTCGCTAAGGAACAAGGCGTCAATCTCGCAAACGTTAAGGGAACCGGCGTCGGAGGACGTATCCGTAAAGAAGATGTTCTCGCCTCTGCCAAGCCAGCTCCAGTTGCTGCTGCACCAAGTGCTCCTGCGGCACCTGCTGCAAAGTCATCTGCACCTGTCGCTGCATCACCTCTGCGTGGAACAACCGTAACTATGTCGCGTCTGCGCAAAGTCATCGCAGCGCGCATGGTCGAATCACTTCAAGTCAGCGCACAACTCACAACTGTCGTTGAAGTAGATGTAACAAAGATTGCTCGCCTGCGCGATAAGGCAAAGGCTGCATTCGCTGCGCGCGAGGGTGTAAACCTCACCTTCCTGCCATTCTTTGCCGTTGCCGTCTGCGAAGCGCTTAAGCAACATCCAGTTCTTAACTCATCTATCGAGGGTGATCAAGTTACCTATCACGCTGCTGAGCACCTTGGTATTGCAGTCGATACTGAACGCGGACTTCTCGTTCCGGTTGTGCGCGACGCTGGTGATTTAAATATCGGCGCACTCTCTCGCAAGATCTCTGATGTTGCAGCTCGCACACGCGATAACAAGATCAGCCCTGATGAACTTGGTGGTGGAACATTCACCATAACCAACACCGGTAGCCGTGGAGCACTCTTTGATACTCCAATTATCAATCAACCTCAGGTTGCAATCCTTGGAATCGGATCAGTTGTTAAGCGTCCGATGGTTATCAAGGGATCTGATGGCGGAGAGAACATCGCTATTCGTTCAATGGTCTACCTTGCACTCTCTTATGATCACCGCATCGTCGATGGAGCTGATGCCGCTCGCTTCCTAGTCACTCTCAAAGAGCGACTCGAAGAGGGCAGCTTCGAATCTGATCTAGGTTTGTAAGGGTAGGCGCCCTCATGCGTATTGCAGTGACCGGCTCGACCGGAATGATTGGAACCGCGCTTGTGGGCCAACTCAAAGCCGAAGGCCACACCGTTTTACGTCTAGTTCGCCGCAAACCTAACTCTGCCGAAGAAGTTCAATGGGATCCTGCTGCGGGAACAATTGATCTCGCTGCACTTGAAGGCGTCGATGCAGTAATTCATTTAGCTGGTGCTGGCGTTGGCGATAAGCGTTGGACTCCTAAATATCGGGCCACAATTCTTAATTCACGCCTCCTTGGAACAACCACAATCGCAAATGCTGTAACGGCTCTGAAGCCCAAGGTATTTATCTCGGCAAGCGCAATTGGTTTCTACGGCGAGACTGGAAATCGCGCAGTCGTCGAGACAGATCGTGGTGGAGAAGAATTTCTATCTGCAGTCTGTCGCGAGTGGGAAGCAGCAGCTGATTTAGCTACTGGAGTTCGCACCGTAAAGATTCGCACTGGTTTGGTCTTAGATCCAACTGGTGGCGCGCTCGGTCGCCTGTTGCCCTTCTTCCGTCTTGGTATCGGTGGAAAGTTAGGATCAGGCAAGCA
>Ga0208743_1000252_pt1 | contig 19391 bp, 13 predicted proteins | sample CryBogCBH04Jul08_FD_184615 | JGI IMG/M metagenome (GOLD analysis project Ga0208743, IMG submission 184615) | Freshwater microbial communities from Crystal Bog, Wisconsin, USA - CBH04Jul08 (SPAdes) (version 2) | ecosystem: Environmental > Aquatic > Freshwater > Lake | place: Crystal Bog...
GTTAATGCAGCAGTGAATATTGCAAACTGGGGACTTCAACAATGGTCAATTGATCACTCAAGGCAGGGACTGCCTGATGCGCCTGTGGATGTGACCTGGGATACGCTTGCCAATTGGGAGAGGTATCTCAGTCACAAGCGAAGCAGGAAGCCACGTGAGCTTGCTCCGTGGTAGTTCACTTCAGAGACCAACAGTGTGCTGCGCATCAGCTGACCCCAGACTATTTGCACATGCTGCTGTGAGATTGCACAATGCTTTTGGAGATCTGCATGCAGAAAGACAAGCCGCCAAAGAACCGCGTTTACATACAGTGCAGTGAAACTGACCGCAAAGTCAAGGCACTGATACTGCGCAAGCAGGATGCTGAGCTAGAAGTGGAAATGCCCACAGGTTTTGTCATGCACATGCGACGTCGCAATCGTCGCAGTCCATTTATACTGCGCTGCGGCCTGATGGAATTCTACAGCGATGGCAAGGAAGTCACATAGGCAGGCCATAGCTGGTGCCAGTGAACGTGAAGCTGCACTGACCTTTGGCATTGTATATGAACAGTGTCTGACCTGGAGCCAGGCACAGTCCTTGAAACTGTGTAATGTGCCCAGGCGGCAGCGCAGTGTTCCAAGCTATCCAGCTGTCAGGAAAAGATATGAGGTTGCTGGGACTCAGTCCCACACTGATTATATCAGTTTCTGTGTTGAAGTCTTGGCTCTGAGGATTGCCTTGGTTCACTACCAACAGCTGTCCGGAGATGCCACTGATGAATTCTGGCACAACATACATGCGCACATATTGAAAGGGACTGGGTTGGTTCTGTGCAAAGATCAGTGAAGTCAGTTGCTGTGTCATGCGGCCTCCGATGATATTTACCAGGTGGCAGCGGTTGACCCTGTGCCCACATTGTGAGCACAGTCAGCTGGCACTAGGCCACACAGCTGTGAGTCCTTGGGTCAGGGACCACGGCCTGCTAGGTGAGACCGCTGCGCACCATGTGGTGTGTGAAACCCACTGTGCCCAGATGTTGCAGTTCCAGGCTGAGCACAGGGTCTATCCAAATCTCATGTCCCAGCTCACGGGCCCGAGTACAGAAATAAAAGTCCTCACCCATGTGATCCTCGCTGTGAGGCTGCCAAGTGGTTTGAAACAGTGGTGACTGCATCTCAGCCATGAGAGCAGTGGTCACCAACATGCAGCCCATGCCCACAGCTGCTACAGATATCAGCTGCTGCTGATCTGCGGTGTGTTGCACATAGCTGCACCAGTCATGCAGCTGGCGATAGGCCACGGTCTTGTGCGGATACTGCCGCGTGACATAGTTGCCAGCCACCAATGACACGTTGTGAGCCAACAGTCGCTGTATGGCATCGGGTGGGAACATCATGTCACTGTCCAACCACAGCACGTGGCTGCTGCCCTGGTCCATGGCCATGCGAGCCAGCTGCTCGCGTTGATTCACAATCAGTGTGCCTATGCAGAAATGCGGAATCACTGCTGTGCCCATGAGATCACTATGCTGTATCAGTTTGGCCAGATCAAAGGCAAAAGCTGCATGCACTGTGTCACGGCAGGGCACGCACACACTGACTTGTGTCGGGCGTTGCCGGGCGTTGCGCATCATGCTGGTCATTGATCAGAAGCCCTCACTGACCGGTGGCGGTGCCTTGGGCATGCTGTCGGGTCGGTTGACCGAGAGGCTGTATTCTGCCTGTTCTGCAGTCTTCTTGAGGAACTTGGCAACTTGACTGGTGATGACCACGCTCTTCTTGTAGTCGTTCACAGGCAGCAGACTGAGGCGCGTGAGGCTGTGCTTGCTGGTCTGCTTGTCGCTCAGCAGTTCCACAGCCACTTCGCGCCCCAGCACTTCGCTCCAGTGGTCACTTTCGCTGCCTTCAAAACACCGCACTGCATCTTCAAACTCTGCATCATCATAGGTGTTGATCCAAGAATCCACCTGCTGCAGCTGCTGTTCAGCATCACACCGCTGACGCTGCAACTGGTTGATTGCTGCTGTGATCTGCGCTTGTTGAGCCAACAGCTGAGCCTGCTGGAGATTGATCTCAGCAGTGATGTTGGCAATCTCATCGGTCAGCTGTTCTTTCTGCCGCAAAGCATAGCGAGCCTGCCTGTACCAGCTGCCCTGACCTTCCATGACAAAATTGCGAAATTCATAATTGGTCCTGGCCACTAGGCGATCGGCTAGATCCCTGGCGCGTGCGATGTCCATGTTGCTCTCCAATGAGTCTCAATCACAGTGTAGGTCACAGCTGACACAGAGTCAATATGCCATTGGCTGCCTAAGGCACCACCAACCTCAGAGGTTGATGTGTCAGGGCACTGGCCCTGTGTGTCACACCGCCAGCTGTATTAGTTGCAGTGTGACAGTGATGGCCACGGTGCTGCCGCTGTTGTTGGTCACACTGAGCGGTATGTTGGTGGCAGGTGACACTTCACTGCTGAAACCCAGGCTGCCGGGAGATATAACCTGCGTGTTGGCACCCGTGTTGATGACCTCAGCTATGACACCGCTGCCTGCGACGGGATCTGTGCCCTGAGTCCTGTTTTGGTCGGCCGTGACCGCAGCATTGCTGGTATAGACCCTGACCCAGGCAGCTGCGCTGGTCTGTATGCTCAGCAGGCCATAGGCCGTGAATCCGCTGGCAAACACATGAGCGTTGGCTCCGTTGGCCAAGCTGGCAGTGGTCACGCTGGCTGAGGTTATGCTGGGCAGGCTTGAGCCCGTGGGACCAATGATGCCCGTGGGACCTGTGGGACCAGGGGTGCCTGTGGTTCCTGTGGCACCGGTGTTGCCTCTGGGTCCAGTGGCTCCGGTGTTGACTGCTGTGCCAGGCACACCTGTGGGGCCGGTGTAGCCTGTGGGGCCGGTGGCTCCGGTGTTGACTGCTGTGCCAGGCACACCAGTGGGTCCTGTGATGCCTCGCGGACCCACGACTCCAGCTGCGCCTGTGGCTCCGGTGTTGGCAGCAGAGCCAGGCGCACCCGTGGCACCTCTGGGTCCAGTGGCGCCAGTGGCTCCAGTGTTGACTGCAGATCCTGCCACACCCTGCGGGCCCTGTTGTCCTGTTGGTCCTGTGGCACCTGTGTTCACAGCTGTGCCAGGCACACCAGCTGGACCTGTGGGACCTCCAAGAGGACCTGTGGGACCTGTGGGACCCTGTTGGTTTACTACTGGATAAGTGTACACGCTCATGATCTGTCACCTGTCAATGTTGAGTATTTACCTGGTAGTTCACCATGGGCTGAAAAGCACAGTGGCTTTGCGCTGCCAATGGTAAATACAGCCATGGCCTATTATCCCATCCCCTTGACTCAACCTGGTGTCAACATCAGACAGGACTACAGTCCCACATTTCAGTATACCATTGCACAGAGCCAGGTGGACTGCTGGCCCATGCGACTGGCCCCAGATTGGCAGCAGTGTGTGATCAGTGCCAACCAAAGCACATTTTGGAGTCAGCAGCAGGGCACCATGCTGATGTGGCTCAGCATTGACCCCAACGGCATCAATGTGATTCCGCCAGGATTGGCAGGCTATAGGATCAATCTCAATGGTCTGGGCAATACCATCTGCTACTACAGTGATTCTCTGCCTCTGGACCAAGTGCAACCTGCACAGGCTCGCATGCCCATCAATCCCATGCAGCTGGGCACAGGCAGCATCCCTGCCTACTGGCTGAACATCAGCAACATTGACAACACCCAAAATGCCTACTACCTACAGTTCCACTATCACAATCCCTATACATTTCTCATTCAGTGACCTAGACAACCTCATGTGATCCTGCTATAGTGGGGCATGGACAAACAATCATTCTATCACAGCATCACTGTGCTGGACACAGAAACCACACATCTCTTGCCTGCTGAGGCTGAGATAGTGGAATTGGCTGCTGCACGTTGGTCTCAGCAGAGCCAATGGCAGATCACAGATCGCCTGTTTGGTGCGCGTGGAGGCATACCACCAGCAGCCAGTGCCAAAAACAACATCAGTCCGCGCATGATTCAGGATCAGCCCTACTGGGATCAATGCACCCGAGAAATCAAACAGCTGTTGGCCTGGGACACCACAAGATGGTTTGTGGCACACAACTGTGTCTATGATCAGGCAGTGTTGGCTGCAGCATGGCAGCGCTGCGACAGCCCTGCAGATGCACAGCATGCGCTGGACACTGACAATTGGATCTGCACCTGGCGACTGAGCAAGCACATACTGAGCCACGACTTTGCTGACATAGAATATGGTCTGAATTATCTGCGCTATCTGCTGGATCTGGCAGTGCCTGATGATCATGTCAATCACCGAGCTGGCGCAGACACACTGTTGTGTGCACTGCTGTTGGATCAGCTGATTGAAATTGCCCTGCAGCTGTCACTGCTGGATCCCTGCGAACCACTGGGTCCACAGCTGCATGATCTCTGCTGGCGCACACTGCCCATCACAGTGTGGCCCATGGGCAAGTATCGTGGCGTGCAGATGGCAGACATTCCCACAGACTACTGGGCCTGGGCACTGCAAAATCTACCTGCGCTGCAAGAAAACCACACAGCCTATGACAGAGACCTAGCAGAGAACCTGCGCGTGCTGCTGGCCAGTCGTTTGGAGCACGGTCACGACCTATGACCAGACTGGTGAAGATTGCTGTGCTGTTCCGTGGCCCCATACGTCCATCTGTGGCCAGCACTGCAGCTCGAGTGAGCGACTTCATGCAGCAGTTCAGAGGCCTGCAGAATGCCACGGTCAGCACGTGGTTGACCACATGGCGCACATGGAGAGATCAACGGGCCGCTGACCTATTGGCGCAGGATCTGTTTGATCATGTGATCATGCAGACTGAGCCCACAGATGCACAGATACAGCGTGCCACACAGATCACACAGCTGCCCAACGGTGCTGACATACGCCCGGTGTTCAACCAGTATCATCAGAGCAAGTTGGCCTTGGATCTGATCTGTCAAACAGATGACTTTGACTACATTGTGCACACTCGCACCGATCTGCAGATGCAGCTGGGTCCCTATATTGGTCAGTGGTTTGATCCGCAGGCCTATGCTGCCCCTCACGTGCCAGGAGTGGCAGCACCACATGCACCACACATACAAGCCAGGGACATGTGGATTTGCGACCAGTTTGGTGTGGCCCCTGCAGCCATGATGCATGCAGCATGGAACCATGGCAGCATCAGTGAACTGGGCCAGCGCATAGCAGCAGCAGACAAGCCCGAAGCTGTGCTGCAGCACATGATGTCACAGCGCAGTATCCCAGTGAAAGCACCACCCTGGGTTGTGTGGCAGCTGGATCCGGCTCGCAACAGTTGACAACATGAGGCGCAAATTATGCAGCGTTTGTGGAGATGGTTTTGGACAGGCGATGGTCACGCTCACCAATGGGAAATTGTGCAGGTATGCAGTGTCCGTTATATCATGCGCTGCCAGCATTGCGGCAACATGAAAGTTTTCCATGCCTATTGAGGTTGCAGACTCTGTGCAACGTCTGCACGATAGCTAGATGATCTGTATCGGGCCCGCTCCCAGGCAGCGGAGACTAGCTCCAGTTACCCACGGCCAGGTTACCACTGGTGCTGTTGCCAATGGGGTATATCCTCATCCAGCTGCCTGGTGCAACTTGGAACACCGTGGGATCGGCACCACCGCTGATGGTGATCTGAGGTGTCACTGTGCCGCTGCCGCTCACGCCTATCACGCCCTTGATGTTGAACGCATGGTTGAACGATCCAGCACCTGGGCTGGATATGATGCTGACAAAGGTGTTGAATCCTGCGGTGAGGTTGCTGTACATGCTGTTGGTGGCTGCTATGGTTACGTTGCTGGCTGATGTGTTGGTGTAGGCCACGTAGTTGTGCTCGGTCAGCGTGGCAGTGCCAGCCACAGCATATTGAAGGCCGCCTGTGCCAGCTCCAGTTTGAGTCCTGAGCACGCTGGCCCAGATCTCGTAAGCATAGCGAGTGTTGGCCGACACGTTGGCACTGAGCGTGAACACGTTGGCGCCAGCACCAGCAGCTGCAGGTGATTGGTTGGTCAGAGGCAGCGTGCGCAGCTGTGCCAGCTCATACCACTGTTCCGCAGGCACAACGCCGCGCTGAGAATCGCTTGGTGTTGCGTAGATGATCTTGCCATCATATTCCATGCCACCTGCAGTAGGCGTGGTCATCAAGCTGCCGCTGGTGAAGTTTATGCTGGCAGTGGCTGTGGTACCAGCAGCCACAAAGAGGTTGCCCACCCAGACGTTGCCAGTGGCTCCTATGCCACCCCGGACCTGCAGCGCACCCGTGCTGGTACTGGTAGCAGCATTGGTGCTGTTAACAGTGACATTCTGACCAAACAAACCGTAGACGTTGCTGGCAAACACGTTGGCCACTGCCGTGCCCGTGGTGTTGAGCGTGCCTGTGGTGGTGTTGGTGTTGCTGACCACAGCATTGAACAGTGCTGTGCCGCTGGTCTGAGCTGTGGAACCAAACACGTTGGTGTTGCTGACCAAGCTGTTCACTGTGGTGACACCGCTGCTCTGCAGCGTGGCGCCAAACACATTGGTGTTGCCGACCAAGCTGTTGACCAGCGCAACGCCGGTGACATTCAAGCTGGCAGTGGTACTGAGGTTGTTGCTGATAAAGCTGCCGACTATAGCGGCACCAGTTACATTGAGGCTGTTGGTGGTGGTGTTTACATTTACTATCAAGCTGGCCAATGTGGCCAATCCACCAGTGTTGATGGTGCTGGTGTAGATGTTGAGATTGCTGACAAAGCTGTTGGCAGTGACTGTGCCAGGTATGACCAAGTTACCAAAGCTGGCAGCAGCATTGACCACCAAGTTCTGCATCACAGCAGTGCCGCTGGTGTTGATGTTGCTACCAAACACAGTGGCATTGGCGATGAGGTTGTTGACTATGGCAGTGGTACCAACATTGAGACCAGCTGTGGTGGCTATCTGACCATTGGTGTTTACGCCGCCTGCGATGCCCATGCCGCCGTTCACGACCACAGCACCCGTGATGTAGCTGCTGCTTACAGTGCCTGATGTGACCACAAAGGTGTTGGTGTTGCTGCGGAAACGTGCTACTTCGTTGCTGACGTTGCCGCCGTTGAGAGCAAATATGATGTCACGCTGCGTGTAGGTCGCTACCACCAAGTTACCACCGTAGCTAGCCAGAGCATTGCCTGCCACTATGAGATAACCGTCGTTACCCCGGGTCAGTCCATAGGCAGGCTGTGCATAGCCGCTGCCAGTGATACCCATGTCTATGTAGTTTACAGAGTCATTGCCGTTGTTGGCCACTGCCACGATGTCTGTGCTGGCCACGTTGCCTGTGTTGGCATTCTGCGTGACTGCCTGCAGGAAGTTGTTCTGGCTACCACCGTACTGGAACAGTGCGTTGGCCGGGGTGTAGTTGAGATCTGTGCCCACATGTAGGTTGCCACCCATGTGGCTGTCGCCTGCCACGCCTATACCGCCTCGCACCACCAGCGCTCCTGTGCCTGTGGTGGTGCTGGCATTGGTGCTGTTGATGGTCACGTTCTGACCAAACAGGCCATAGACATTGGCAAAAAAACTATTGGATTGTGCTGCGCCAGTGGTGTTCAGTGTGGCAGTGGTGGTGCTGGTGTTGGTAATCAAGCTGTTGAGTTGAGCAGCTCCGCCCACAGTGAGCGTGCCGCTGGTGGTGCTGTTGTTGCTGATCAGGCTGTTGACCACTGCTTGGCCCAGCGCCTGTATGGTGGCATTGCTGATCAGTGCACCAACCTGCGCAGAACCTGTGATGTTAAGGCTCTGACCATAGATGCTGCTGTTGCTGATCATGCTCTGCGCAGTGATGGTGGCAACAGCCTGTATGGCAGTGTTGCTGTAGATCTGCGCACCCCACAGCGTGGTGGTGGCATTGATGCTGGGTGCTGTGACTGAGGTGTTGCCATTGATCACAGGAGCAGTGACCACCGTGGCTGCCTGCACACCTGCGTTGCTGTAAACACCTGCAAACTGAGCCAATCCTGATGTGTTCAGCGTGGCTGTGAAGGTGTTGGTGTTGCTGATAGTGCTTTGGTGCTGTGCCAACCCGCTGCTGTTAAATGTGGCAGTGGTCATGTTCACGTTGTTGATCAAACTGTTGGTTATGGCCTGTCCTACCACGTTGAAGGTGTTGGTAGTTGTGAGCAAGTTAGTGGTTAGACTGTTGACCTGTGCTGCACCAATGACATTCAACGTCGCCGTCTGTATGCCTGTGTTGTTGACCAAGCTGTTGGTGATCACAGTGCCCACCACGTTCAGCGTGTTGGTGGTGGTGAGCAGATTGGTGGTCATGCTGTTGACCTGCGCAGCAGCTATGACATTGAGAGTGTTGGTCTGCACCCCTGTGTTGTTGACTATGGCTTGGCTGGTGATCTGTCCAATGCTCTGTATGGCAGTGTTGGCTATCAGCGTGTCGACTCTGGCAGTGCCAGTCCCTGTGATGATACCTGTGGTCACAGACAGGTTGCTGATGAACTGATTTACCGTCACTGCGCCTGCCACGTTTAGAGTCTGCGCGAAAGCTGCAGTGTTGGCCACGGTTTGATTGGCGTAAACGGTCTTGCCTATGCTGACGTTGCCAGCCACGCTGGCATCGCCACTGACCTGTAGGTTGCTCTGTATGCCCAGCTGCGTGATCTGTGCCTGGTTGGCCTGTACCACCTGCCCGACCAGCCTGGCGCCAGTGACACTGCCAGTGGCGGTTAAGTTGCCTGCGGTGACATTGCCGGTGAAGTTGGCATTGCCCGCAACCTGTAGCTTGTTGATACCATCATCTGTGCCCACGGGTGCCAATACCCAGCGCAGGCCATTGATGTAGCCTGCCACGTTGGCAGTCTGTATGCCACCAGTGGTGAACACTATCTGCTTGCCCACGGTGGTGTTGGCAGTGCTGATCACCAAATTGCTGTCGCTGCTGTAGAGATAGGCATCCAGTGCGTGCTGTGCACTGTAGGCAGCTTGGTTGTAGGTGCTGCTGTTGATGCCCAGATCCACGTAGTTTAGCGTGTCGCTGCCTGTGTCGGCAGTGGCCACCACGTCGCTGCTGGCATTGGGATCTGCGCTGAGATTCTGCACAGTGCTCTGCGTGGTATTTGGTGCTGAACCTGTGACCTGTAGGTTGGCGTTGGTGAACTGCTTGGTAGGTGTCTGGCCTACCTGTAGGTTGCTGGTTATGTAGGCTGTGACAGCATGTAGATCGCCACCGTTAGAATCGTTGGCACCTATGTAGACATTGCCCAAGGGGTAGAGATCGCTGTTGAAGCGCCACCCGGCTGGGCTCTGGTTCCAGATCATGCTCTGAGCCACTTGGCTGTTGCCCAGCACGAACCCACCACCATCTATGGCGCTGTAGGTTGTGGCACCATTGCCTGCGTAGATGTTCTTGTCAGTTACCTGCAGCTCTGAGCTCTGCGTGCTGGTGATGTTGCCTGTCACCGTGAGGTTTCCTACTGTGACGTTGCCAAATTGCACAGTGCTGTTGGTAGCTATGCTCTGAGGCAGAGATAGTGTGATGTTGCCGCCGGTTTGGCTCACGGAGATCTGCTGAGGTGTGCCTGTGATGTTCAGTATGGCGCTGGTGGTGATGTTGATGCCATTGTTGCTGGCAGCTGATTGGCTCAATCCTGCGCCCACGTTCACATAGCTCACACCCGCAGTGGTGATGTTGCTGCCGTCTGAGAAGCGTATGCCTCGCAGTGCTGCGACGTTGCCTGAGAATTGGCTGTCACCGTTGATCTGGTTGTTGCCGCCCTGTGTGACAATGCCGCTGCTGATCACAGAACCGTAGCTCACGAGGTTGCCATAGCTTATCACGTTGCCGTAGGTGGTGCTGGTGCCATAAGCTATGCTGTTGCCTGTGACAGTGAGATCAGTTCCCACCAGCACGTTGCTGACCAGTTGGATGCCTGCGCTGTCAAATGCGGCTATCTTGACAATGACGTTGCTGCCCACAGGTGTGGTGCTTATGGTGAGATTGCTGCCGCGGGTAGTGGTGGTCTGGTTTTCTGTGGCAAACATCTCCATGCGTGCTGTGGCAGCAGGAGCAAACCCAGTGATGTCGTGGGCGTTGGCACCAAAGCGCGCTATGAGATCACCGGCCAGCACCTGCAGCGGCACAGCAGCAGACCCGCGAGAGTGCCTTCCTATGAATGCAGACCACATGCCAGTGCCATAGCTGTCGTTCAGTATGTTGCTGATGGTGCTGTCGTTGCCAGTGACCTGCAGCATGCTGCCACCCAGCGTGCTGGGATAGAATGCTCCAGTCTGGTTGCCAATGATGTTCAGCGCTGGCGTGTTGGGATTCAGCGATATGTTGCTGCGCATCACTATCTGGCCAGTGGGATCAACCTGAAAGGTCTGGAACAGACCAGTGGTGTCCTGCACCGCAAATCCGCCCCGGCTAACCACTAGTAGATTGCTGCTGCTGAGGCTCAAGCTGGTGGGCGGCACAGAAGGATCGGGATTGCTGAAGATCACGCTGCTGCTGCCCACGTAGAGGTTGCCCCAGGTCTGCGTGCCTGATCCCAGGCTGTAGACATTGCTGCTGGTGAGCATGTTACCACTTACAGTTACTGTGCCTGTGAGCTGGTTGGTGATGAAACTCATTAGATTATGCTCCAAGCATTGGTTGCGCTGTAGATCAGCGTGTAGCTGTTGTAGTTCTGTGTGATGGTCACTGTGTTCACACCGTCTATGGCATCACCGGCAAAGGCTGTGATGGTTATGTGCTGTGCTGTGGCATTGGGCCCTGTGTCCTTGATGATCACCGTGGTACCCAGCACACAGGTTGCAGTGCTGGGCAGCGTCACAGTCACGGGTGCCGCAGCATAGTTCACGCCCACGAACCTGTCTATGTTGGTCATGGCATAGGTAGGACCGTTGATCACCACCACGTTGCTGGCGCCACCTGCGGAGGTCTGGCGCGAACCATCGGCAAAGGTTATGCCCGATCCGGCATATGGTAAGGTGATGCCACCCGTGTCCACGTTGGCCACGTTCTGCGCTATCAAGCTGCCGTTGGGTGCTGTGTAGAACGCTATCCTGGTTGGTAGGCTGGTGTCTGTGGCAGTGGCCAGCAGCTGTATATCCATGTAACCAGGCGATACGCTGCTGGGATTGAAGCCCAGGGTTGGTGTGTACACTGCGACACTGAATCTGGCCACAGAACCTGCGGTAGTTGTGGTTGGCGCTGCAGCAGTGCCGTTGGCCTTGCGACCCACGAACACTGAGAACACGCTGCTGCCGTAGCTGTCGTTGAGCAGTCGGCTGGTCACGCCATCGTGTCCAGTGATCTGCAGCATGCCACCTGGATTGGCCGGCACGTTGGACACACCGCCCCAGTTGCCTATGACGTTGAGCACGCTGCTCTTGTCTGGGTTCTGGTAACCGCTGACCACGTAGATCTGGCCTGCTGTGCTGTTGGTCAGCACCACGTTGCCCAGACCGTCAACCACCTTGAGAGTGCTGTTGACCACCACGTTGCCCAGCTGTCCAGGCACACCCAGATTGAGATTGACAGCGCTGTTGACCAGGCTGATGGTGTTGCCCGTGAGATTGATGTTGCCTATGGTGCTGCCGCTTTGGCTGAAGGTAGCGTTCAGAGTGGCAGCAGTGGTGCCGTTGGGCACGGACCACAGCTCTATCTTGGAACCGTGAGCTGTGCCGTTGAAGTTCTCACCTGCCTTGATCAGCATGCCAGTGGCTGCAGCAGGGATGAAACCTGTGCCGTCATAGCCGTTGGCCACGTAGCTGCCCAGATACTGACCGTTCAGCACAGCAGTGGGTGCCACGCTGTTGCCGCCAAAGCGTCGCAGATCAACCACGCCTGCGCCACCCAGCACGCCACCTGTGTAGCTGTCGCTGTAGCTGTCTATGGCCATCACTGCTGCGGTCTGATCAGCTGCCTGCAGCCTGAAGGTAAGGTTGGGTGTGTTGAGTGGGAACGTGGTCAGAGCAGTGTTGGCCACCACGTTGGTGTTGCCAATCATGGTGATGGAACCGTTGCCAGCTGGAGCTATGATGATTGATTGACCAGGGTTGGCACCGCTAATGGTCTGGTTTGTGACAGTGAGATTGCCCAATGCCACATTGCTGCCCGTGGGACCTGTGACACCAGTGGGTCCTGTGATGGTTGATGTTGGGCCAGTGGGTCCTGTGATGGCGCTGTCAGCGCCGCTGGCTCCTGTGGGTCCAGTGGCACCTGTGGCGCCTGTGGGACCAGTGACACCGTTGGTTCCCGCAGCGCCTGTGGCACCTGTGGTGCCCGTGGCACCTGTGGCGCCCTGCGCACCCGTGGGACCAGTGCTGCCAGTGGGACCGGTTAGGCCTTGTGGACCAGTTGCGCCTGTGTTGACTGCAGTGCCGGCAGCACCAGTGGCACCAGTGGCACCAGTGGGACCCTGTGCACCTGGATCGCCTTGTATGCCTTGGTTACCTGTGGGACCTGTGGTCAGTGACACAGGACCAGTGTAGCCTGTGGGTCCAGTCTGTCCTTGGAACCCTGTGGGGCCTGTGGGACCAGTTGGTCCAGTATAGCCTGTGGGACCCTGCGGACCGCCACTGGGTCCTGTGGCACCGATCACACCCGTGGGACCAGTGAGGCCTCTGGAACCAGTGGCCCCTGTGGCGCCGGTGACACCGTAACCAGTTGGACCAGTGCTGCTGGGACCAGTGGGTCCTGTGATGGTGCTGTTGGCTCCTGTGGCGCCTGTGGCTCCCATGGCACCTGTGGGACCTGTGCTGCCGGCACCGGGCCCTGTGGGTCCAGTGACATTGGGTACTATGTCTATGCCTTGATAGACAAAGTGTCCCGCAACATAGAGGTTGCCTGGAATGGTCAGTACATTGTCTGATGGTGCTATAGTATATGCCATGCTGATATTTAGTGTCGGCCTTGGTCAGGCATCTGCTGGCCAGCAGCGTAAATAAACCAAGGAGTGACCACATGAAAAGCATGGCCTGCAGCAAGATGTGGACAGCCATCAACATACAACCTGATTCGCAGCAGATCCTCACCTGTGCACACAGACGTGGTCCTGTGGTGTCCTTGGCAGAACTGCAGCAGCTGGGAGCCAAGGTCTTTACTTCAGTGCCCACCAATGTCCAGGACCGCGAGGTATTCATTGATCAGCAGGCACTGCCCCGGGCCTGTGAAACCTGCAGCCGCAATTGGCCACATGCCCTGTGGCACATACACAACAAATGGCAAGACCGCGAGTGGACTGCAGCACAGCTGCAGCAACTCAAGACCGCAGACATGGTGCAGAAAATAGAAATAGCTCTCAGCAATGTCTGCAATCAGACCTGCATGTACTGCAGACCCAAGCGCAGCAGTGAATGGGCCAAGCTTCTGGGTCAGGCACCTTCTGCAGATCCTCAGTGGACTGCTGCAGTCAAGGCAGCACTGCAGGACTACATAGCCACCAGCCTCAGTCAGCGCAGCACACCAATCAGCTACAACATACTGGGTGGCGAACCCCTGTTGAATACCGAACTCTATGACTTCATGCACACCATACTGGATGCGCACTCACTGGACCTACATGCCAATCGTCAGAGGCAGTTTACCATAACCACCAACCTCAATGTCAAACCACAGTTGGTGCAGCGACTGCTGCAGGTCATGGACACCAGACCAGGCTGGGAGTGGCAGTTGAAATGCAGTATAGATGCCGTTGGCCATGTGGGTGAGACCATACGCGACGGACTCAGTGTAGAGCAATTTGCTGAAAATCTGGCATTGGTCATGGCCAATCCGCGTGTGTTTGTAGAGATACTGCCCACTGTGACTGCGCTGAGCCTGCCGGCATCGGCAGAACTCATTGCCTGGTGCAAGCACATGGCGAACCAACAGGGACTGCTGCAGCTCTATGGCACCAGATGGCAGATTGGCATCAACATGGTGTCACGGCCTGTGGCCCTGCATGTGGGCAACCTCACCAGCGACTATCGCAGCTGTGTGGACCATTGTGTGCATGAGGTCAGTGAATTGCCGTCCTGTGTCAGCAAAACTCAGCTGTTGCAGCATCTGGAAAATCTACGTGCACTGATTGGCACACGCTGCAGCCCAGAAGATCGTCAGGTGATGCGCCAATGGTTCGTGCAGCAAGGTCAACTGAAACAGCGCGACTATTGGCAGGACTTTGCAGTTTTGACAGATCTACTGGGACCGCGATAGTGCACATGGGTCCCAGACCAAGGCCCATGTGCTGAGTTTGCTACTTCTTGGCTGACTTGGCAGGCTGTGCTGCTGTCTGCACTGCCTTGCCCTCGCGTGGCGGATTGGCCGCGCTTTCCTTGAGTTTGACCTTCTTGGGTTTCAGCTTGCTCATGGGATCTGCCATAAATTGTGTCTCCTTGTTGTGGTCGCTGCCGAGCGACTCCCAATTTTACGCTGCTGATACCAGCAGATCAACCTATGTAGGCCACGCCCCAGCTGTCGTTGGCATCAAACGTCACTGTGCCACCGGTTATCACTACCTGAAGGTTATCACCTGCATTGAGCTTGACAATGCCGCTCACGCCCCAGTGACTGGGTCCGCTGAGGCTGCCATTCAGGGTTTCCCAGTAGAGCACAGTGGTGCCGTTAGCAGTGTTTGTTTGACCATTCTTCTTCATGCAGGCATTGGCACTGCCTCCGCCGGCTATGCGCAGGTTCATGAATGCGCTGTACAGTCCAGCCACAGGAGCGGTAAACACACCTGTGCTGTTGTTGTAGGCACTGCCTTGGTTATAGTCCACCAATTGGTTGGTTATGGTGTTGGTAGCAGTGAAATTGTTGCTGGTGGTAGCAGTGATCCTCACAGCTGGACGAGTAGGCAGCGAGATACCGTAGGATCCTATCTGAGCCCACTGCGTGAAGCTGCTGGTACCTCTAAACTGAAACACACCTCCAGCTGTGCCGCCTACGCCCAGGTCCATGTACATGGTAGTGTAGTTCACGCTGTTGTCGCGCACTGCCATGTTGCTGTTCATCAGCAGGGCCACGTTACCAGCTGCCGCAGACCCTGCAGTGAATGCCACGCTGGCATTGCCGACCATGGTGGCCTGGCTGGTTATGGTGCTTGTGACCGATAGGGTACCGCTGACTGCGAGGTTGGCATTGCTGTCCAGGGTCATCTTGGTAGCACCAGTCTGGAACCAGCGGAAGGTATTGTTGAAATTATCTATCTGCCAGTTCTGCGCACCCGTGCCAGCCGCGAACACCACTCGAGGTGAGGTCCCTCCCGGGGTGCCAGCATTGCCGGCGTACACACCGGCCACATTGCTGCTCTCGTTGAACCATCCCGTAAACTGCCCATATCCGGTTGTGACCACGTTGCTGCCCACATAGAGGTTTCCTGCTATGCCTGCGCCACCACCCACCGTGAGCGCACCTGTGGTGCTGCTGGTGCTGACGGTGCTGTTGGCTATGCTGAGATTGCCTACGATCACAGGACCGCTGAGATAGCTGGCCACGTTGGCGTTGCTATAGGTAGCTCCGGTTGGACCAGTGGCACCTATGTAACCGCCAGTGAGCTGTACCCAGGTCGCACCTGTGGTACCGTTGGCATCATTGAAGCTGCTGTAGGCGCCAGTGCTGGCATAGGCACGAACAGTGTAGGTAGCACTGCCAGAGGTGGTGAGAATGATCCTACCGTTGCCCGTGCCTGCCTGTGAAGCAACCGTGCTGTTGTAATAGCTCAGTATCTGGCTGTTGGGAACCAGTGTTCCAGTGTTGTCATACAGCGCAAACTCGCCTGCGAAAAGTGCTCCGGTGCTTTGGGCACGCATCCAATAGCTGACATCCCAGGTACCTGCGCTAGGTAAGGTAAAGGTAACCACTGTTACAGGTGTAGCACTGGTAACAGCAATGGTAGTAGTTGCTTGATAGGCACTACCACTGACTGGCGGGCTGTTTGGTGTTGCTCCTGTTGGACCTGTAGCACCAGTACCAGTAGCACCCGTGGCTCCTGTAGCGCCTGCTGAGCCGCTGGCACCTGTTGGACCGGTGGATCCTGTGCCTGTGGCACCAGTGCTTCCAGTAGCACCTGTTGGCCCTAGGCTACCGCTAGCACCTGTGGGACCTGGCGTGCCTGTAGCTCCTGTTGGTCCAATCCCGCCGCTAGCACCTGTAGCACCAGTGGTGCCCGTAGCACCTGTGGGACCTGGCGTGCCTGTAGCTCCTGTTGGTCCAATCCCGCCGCTAGCACCTGTAGCACCAGTGGTGCCCGTAGCTCCTGTGGGACCTAGAACGCCGCTGGCACCAGTTGGGCCAGTGGTACCAGTAGCTCCTGTTGGTGCTGTGGGACCCTGTACGCCCGTGGGACCAGTTGGACCTGTGCCGCCAACCACGGGTTGACCGCCCACAGTGATGCTGGCAGCGTTGATGTTGAGTGCGCTGACGTTGCCGCTCACACCCAGCCCGCCGCTGATGGTAACTGCGTTGTCTGTGCCTGGCGCGTTGAACTGTGCCACTATGTAGGTGTTGTCAGCACCGCCGCTGATGATCCTCAGGGCTGTGTTGGCCACGCTGGTGCCTATCACGAGGTTGCCACCTTGCCCAGGTGATGCGGGATCACCCTGCACATACAGGTACCCATCATCCGGCAACAGCGCATTGCCTAGGCTATTGCCTTGCGTACCATCCCAGCCGCTGCCTGCTATGCCCAGATCGATGTAATGGCTGTTGTCATTGCCGTTGTCAGCAGTGGCCACCCAGTCTGTGCTGGCCCTGTTGCCACTGTTGATGTTCTGGAAGTTGTTCTGCACATAGTCGTTGATGCTGGCACTGCTCTGTATCACAGGATTGGCCACGGCACTGTAGCCCACGGGTATGCCAGCATACAGCGCGCCTATGCCATGGCTGTCGCCATAGAACACACCGCTGTTGCCAGATATCTGCGTGACGTTGCCTGAGATATTGATGTTGCCGTTGACCTGCAGATTGCCCAGCACCAGCCCACTACCAGTGATGGTGATGTTGGCAAACTCCACTGCATCGCTGGTGTTGAGGCTTTGGTTGAATATGTTCTGACCAAGATAGGCCTGTGTCTGCGTGCCGTTGCCAAATGTGATGCCACCATTGGTGGGCAGCGTGACGTTTCCGTGTTTATCAAAATACCATGTGTTACCTGGACCAGCTGGATTCTGGTTGTTGGTGATGATCTGCACGTTGTCGTGCATGATGTACACAGCACTGGCTCCAAAGCCCTTGCCGTTGCCACCGTAGTTGTATATGCGTATGGGGCTTTGGTCAGTGGCTCCCACCATGTTGAGGCCAGCTAGCCAGGTTGGTCCATCAAATATCTGGCCCACACCCACACCGCTCCTGGTGTTCGCGTTGGGGAAGGTCAAGCTACCATCTGCGCCAAACACGAATGTCTTGGCAGTGGCCAGCAAGCTGATGTCACCTATGGTCTGTATCAGCCCTTTGCCAGTGGCAGATATTGGTACATTCAGCTCACCGTTGGGTCCAAAGGTCCAGCTGTAGCTGCCGTTGCTGCGCAGCGTGTAACCGTTGGTGTCCGTGTAGTAACCACGTCCGCTGGTATCACGCAGGTCCAAGCTGGTGGTCACAGTGTTGTCTGTGGCAAACTGGCCCGTGATGCTGCCGTTGATCTTGGCGCCATTGGGGAACACAGTGCTGCTATCCGTGCCAAACACCCAGGCATGCGTGCCGCTGTCAGTGGTAGCGTTGCTGTAGAGTAGGACCTCACCCTGGCTGCCCACGATGAGATTGGCCGCGGCTGCTTGGAGGTAGCTGTTGTTAGGCAGGCCCAGCACGCCTGCGTCTCTGAAGCGCCAGCTCTGATCAAAGGCAGTGATCACCACTTGGCCATAGTTGCTGGCGGCAACACCGCCCGTGATGTACACGAAACCTGCGTTGCCATCTGGACTGTCTCCTCCCTTGATGGTCACGTCACCGCCAAAGTCGCCGCCAATGCCTGCGCTGAGGTACAAGTGTCCACCTGTGCCGCTGCTAGGATCAACGGGTGTGCCAGCTGTGATGTCAAGGCCAAGTCCAGTACCACCAATGGTAGCTGTGGTTGGCAGAGTGAGATTGCCATCTGCGCCAAAGGTCCATGGACGATTGCCAGCAGCCAGCAGGGTGATGTTGCCATTGTAGGTCTGAACGTAGCCATCGTCTGGCAGCGTGAGATTGCCATCACCACTGAGTATCCAGTCTGAGCCATCAGCAATGAACTTGAGCACCGAAGCGCTGGCTATGCTTGCAGGCACCTCAGGCGGTTGTCCACTCGCAGTAACCGACCAGTGACTGCCAAAGTTTTGTATGCTGCTCACAAACATGGTAAAGTTGAAGTCAGCTATGCCCGTGACGCTTGGACCATACACGAAGGTATCACCGTTGACATATCCAGGATTGCTGGGCCAAGTCTGGGTGTTGTTATTGAAGGCTCGCACATGCCCGTAGTCATCTACGGCAAAACTCACAGTGTAGGTCCAGGCATTGCCCGTGAGGTTCAGCACTGTGTGGCCAGGATGCGGGCGGAAGTATGTGGGGGTTAGCTCTACTGTGAACGTCACAGGCAAGCTGCTGGGTACAGAGAAGCTGCCATCCTGGCCAAAGTACCAGTTCTGGCCGTTGGTGTTCAGTGCTATGTCCTGGTTGGTGGTGGTGCCTATGACTGTGCCAGTGAAGGTTATGTTGCCAGTGTTGGCTGTGCCTGTGGAACCTGTGGGACCTGTGACACTGGCTCCGGTCGGACCAGTGGCGCCAGTGGCACCTGTGGAACTTCCCATGGGACCTGTGGGACCAGTGGCACCTGTGTTGACTGCAGTGCCTGGAGCACCCGTGGCACCAGTGGGTCCTGTCACAGTTGAAGTGGCACCTGTGGCACCTCTGACTCCCTGCATACCCTGTGGACCCGTGACTGTGCTTTCTGAACCCGTGGGACCAGTGGGTCCGCCCAGAGGTCCCGTGGGTCCTGTGTTGCCCTGCAGGCCCGTGGGTCCTGTGTGGCCCAGAGGCCCTTGCTGTCCTCGCGGACCCTGAGGTCCTGTGGGTCCACCCAGAGGTCCCGTGGGTCCGGTGTAGCCGCGTAGACCCGTGGGCCCTGTGGTCCCATCCAGCCCTGTGGCCCCTGTGGCCCCTGTGGCACCTGTGCTGCCAACTCCGGGCCCTGTGGGCCCAGTTTCACCAGGCCAACCCGTGGCTCCTGTGGCACCCTGAGGACCCACACCGCCCTGTGGTCCCGTGGGACCTCCCAAGGGGCCCGTGGCACCCGTGTGACCGCGTAGACCCGTGGGCCCTGTGGTCCCATCCAGCCCTGTGGCACCTGTGGCACCTGTGGCACCTGTGCTGCCAACTCCGGGCCCTGTGGGCCCAGTTTCACCAGGCCAACCCGTGGCTCCTGTG
>Ga0208743_1000261_pt1 | contig 18882 bp, 14 predicted proteins | sample CryBogCBH04Jul08_FD_184615 | JGI IMG/M metagenome (GOLD analysis project Ga0208743, IMG submission 184615) | Freshwater microbial communities from Crystal Bog, Wisconsin, USA - CBH04Jul08 (SPAdes) (version 2) | ecosystem: Environmental > Aquatic > Freshwater > Lake | place: Crystal Bog...
GAATCAAACATTACAAGTCCATAAGCTGTACCAGAAGGATTACTTGTATTTGAGTTTATACCTGCTACAATTTTTGTAGAAAATGTGTTATATACACTTGAGCTAACACCTGGATCTTTTGCAGATAAATAAGCAAAAGCTCCTACTTTTTGAGTTATAGCAATATTTCCATTTACAATAGATGGAGTTAATGACCCTGTATTAAACTTTGTTTGTATATCTGCTAGGCTAGCCATAACAATATGATCTGAGACTGGAGTGTTAAACTGACCTCTTTTTACATTTGTTATTCTTCCTGTTGCAGCAGGAGTATATGGATTATTTCCAAACAAATTGTTTATCTCTGCTTGCTGTGCTGTAAAATCTCCTGAGTTCAATATTGATCTATTATAAATAGACTTATCAGCACCTGTTCCAGTGAATGCCCACTCTTTATATTGAAAACTTACAATTTCATTTTCAATGATTCCATAACCATCATGATCTATACTGTATGATCTAAAGTTAATGTCTTGTGTTGATGCTGCGGTTGCTTCATAAGAAGGCACAGTAAAGTATGTATCTGATTGTTTCATTGTTGATGCTAATGTATTATATGTTGTAGCATCATCAATAGTTGAATCCCAGATAGCATTTGTGGAATCCATAAATGTTGGTGCAAAATCTACATAAAGATTTGAGTTATTAGCTAGTCTAGGATCGGAAGAAATAGTTTTTTCAATTTGTGGGGTCTTATATGTTAAAGTTGCTTTTCCAACTTTAGTCTTTGTTGTTTCTGTAAAAGTATCAATAACTATATTAGGATCAATAGTTAGGCTATTAGCATAACCATCATTAATGCTAGTACCACTTATTCCTGTTACAGAAACCCCGCCCGTTGTGTCATGCAGTTGCATATTAATAGGATTGCTTGGGTCAAAGATTCCATCAATATTTATAAACTTTAAAACTCCATAAGAATCAACATATGCTGCAATTTGATATGCTTCAAATATTTCTCTTAATACGTCAAAAACTTTTTGCTGAGATCCATCTACATAAAAATATCTTATTCTTATAGGAGTCTCAGATGTAGTTTGTATCCCAGAGGTACTCGTATGTTTTGAAGAAGTTACCTTTTTAAGACTATCGTAGTCATAGTCTGTAAATCCTGCAAAATCTAAAATATTACTTATTAATCTAAACCCATCTTCAGATTGTGAAACATAATCTGTTGGTTGTACTAACTGTAAATATTTGGTTATATCATAAGCGGTAACAACAGTTTTTTCAACATCGCTTATATCCCATGTATCAACATAGAATACTCCGCCTGGGATAACTTTATCTGAGCTGGAAGATCCTGTAACTGAATCTAGGATTCTATATCCGACATAACATTTCACATAGTTTTTAAACAAACCCTTTAATACTGAATTTGTTGAATTGTTTGAAAATAAACTTACAATGGTATTGCTTACATTCAAAGGTATGCTACTTAATGTTACTGTAGCCATATTAGAAGATATTTGAGATATTGGCAATGGGTTTTGTTGATTATCTAATTCCGCATCTGTTTGAACAGACATTGTGTAATAAGATACATCAACTTCAAGTCTAGGGGATATCTCAACAATTTGCATTCTTTGAAATTCTGATGTCTTATCAACCTTAGACCCTGTGCCTGTCAAATTTTCATCTACAGAAGTATAAGATGAATAAGCACTATTTACTGTTGAAGAATTTTGAGTAACTTGTATAGAATTTATTTGAACTGTTGCATTTACAGTTCCACCCTTAGCCCCTCCAAATTTTATATTCCCTTGATAATCAAAAGATGGAGTTCCTGGCACAGAAGTAGTATCTGTTGTTCCAGTCCAAGGACCGCTAGGATTGGTGCCTGGAAACCATCCACCAGCTGGGTTGTAGTACAAAATACATGTTCCTGAACTATCTATATCTGAATTTATTAAAGTAGTGCTATAAGAGTATGCTGTTATATCACCGCCAGAAGCAGTGTTTGTAAAACCGCCCAGAGCAACTGTAAATGATGACGGTACAGAATATACAGTATTAAATTTAATTATAATTTTGTTTACATTTAAAAGCTGATCGTACACAGCAGAAATTGTTGGTGTTGATGAATCTGCAACAAAATACTTATATTGCGACCATTCTGATAATGATCCATTTTTATAAATAGGATTAAAGTTTGGAGCATTGGTTCCAAGAAGGGTAGGGTGGTAAACAACAGGACTTACTGGCATAGTTTGTGAATTCCACTTATAATTACTTACTTGAGATCCCGTAGAAATACTTAAATCTGTATTAATTTTTCTAAAATTTGAAGGCAATTGACATAAAGAATTACCTGAAGGAACAAAACTTTCTCCTGGTCTAAATGCATTAAATGGTGCAGCTGTACTCCACAGGTTGCCATATTTATACTCAAAATCACTTGTTAGATGAACTTCAAGTTGATCAATTAAAACTCCATATGTTGTAGCTCCATCTAATGAATTATGATGCAATGAAATAGTTGGTGAAGAATACGCTGTGCCTAATGGTTGGGAGCTTAAATAAATTTCAAATTTTGTCCACTGAACGCTATCTATTATTTGAGAAGATGAGTGTGCTCTATGATAATCAATGTATGCCAAAGCTGATAAATTGACTTGTGCATCTCTATCAACTTTTGCAAAAAATGTTACTTTATAAGCATTAGTGGTAGATGATATTTCACTTAAAGTAATTGATGCATCACCAAATCCCGCAAAACTTGAATTATTAGTTGTGTTTATAGATATACAAGATCTGGTCGTTTGACCCGTGTCATTTAAAAATACTGTAGTAGATCTTCCACTTGTAACGGTAGTTATTGTATTATTTGAACTGGACCAAGAATCAGATATTGATATTTTTGTGGGAGAACTATTTGTTGTTAAATATGGAGCATAAAATAAGTTATAATTCCATTCAAAAGAAACTTGAGGAGATATATAGTGTGAATTACCCGAAGCAAAATATTGCTGTATAGCAGATGAACCTAGCATCAGATCTCCGTAAATTCTATATTCATATTAACGAAATCATATTTAATGTTACGTTTAGAGACCTCATAATCAAAATTAGTTATAAAACCATAATAAGTCATATTTCCTGATTGATTTGCAGAAAATGATGGCACATATGTATCTGTATCTGTATATACATATGGACTTGCAACAACTTCTGTAGGAGGAAATCCAGATGTTGTAGATATATTTTGTGTATTTACTGAAGCAACGGTTAATCTAACATAGATAGGTACGAATGCATTAGCTTCATAAAAGGACTTCAACCAAGCCCCGCCTTTATTACCATCAGAAGTATTGGCGGTACTACTCCAAGTATTCTGCCATGAGGCGGTAACCTTATGTTTTCTAGCAACAACGTATCTTCTTAATGTTCCATCAGCCATACGACTAGTTTTTTCAATAATTTCATAAGCAATCTTTATTGGTTGACGGTTATCATCTGTAATATAATACCAAGTAGTATTATCTAGGGATACTTCAAAGCCAGCATTAATTAAACCTGACATTATTGACCCACCCTAGTCTTTCTTCCACTCATAGCTTCTTGACGCTTTATAGTATTCATAACCTCTTTAGCAATATCAGTAGGACTTGCATTAGAACCCGCATTTACTGTAATATTGTATGTATTACCCATTGTACCATTATTTAAGTGTGCAGGCACAACTGCTTCACCTTTGTGAATTTGAGCAATCATATCGTGTGGAACGAAACTTGTTCCAGTGGCGAATGAAGGGAGTTTTATCATACCACCATTAGCTTTACCAAATACTTGCTTTAATATTAATCCGTCTATTCCTGCTCTTTGAATTTGAAATTTACCACCAAATACTGATTCAGCTTCATTCATAGCTTGTCCACCAGAGTACGTCAAATCTGGGAACAATTTAGAAACATTCAAAGCATTAGTATTTTGCAGATGTGTTTTAAGCAAAAACTCTTTTAATCCATTAGGAGTTGCTGCACGACCATTACCCAATGTAGCTGACTTTGCAAATGTTCTTGCAATATCTTTATCTGTTGTCCATGATCGTGGACCCATTATAAACTCTTTACCTAACAAGGCATCAAGCAATCCTCCTGATGCTCTTCTTTTTTCTACTAATGACATTGTTGGAGTAGAATGAATATTTTTTATTTCAGCAATACTAGAGTTTAGCCATGAAGGTAATCCATTCTTAAGGCTTTCGGGAGTTCCATAGTGTGGCTTACCTACTCCAAGACCACGCCACATCTCCCCTGTTGTCTTTTCTCTTAATGTATTAACATATTTCCAATAATCTGGAACCTTTAATAATTCAGAGTTATCAGATCTTGTTCCTTCAGCATATCTTCTTAAAAGTCCAGAACCTATTTGTTTATCTGTAAATTTGCCAGTTTTTATTAAACTTACTATATCTTGTGCAGATGTTTTTCCTAGTTTTGCAATAAAACCTAAAGCATTATAGAATTCAGCTATGTCGCTTGGTCCAATTGGTGCATCCATAGCACCCATAGGTTGTACAGTTTTTCCATTAATAACAGGATTTTTTGGACCTGAATTTAAGAAATGCCATATACCAGACAGTGCACCTAGGAATCCTCCTTTGGCAAAATGTCTTGCTTGCCTATTCATATGCTGTTTGTGATAGGTAATAGAAGAGTTTGTTCTTGCTACCCCGCCTTTTGCAAGATGTTTAGCGTTGAGACTATCAAAAAATCCTTTGCCATAATGTGAAACGGAATCTGCTTTAATTACATACTCACCATTTGAAAGATAGGCGGGAATTGAATCAGACGTTCCAGTTCCTGGACCTGTAATATGACCACCTGTATCAAAATGACGGGCTTGACGATTCATATGTTGTTTATGATAAGTTATTGAAGAATTAGTTCTAGCCACTCCGCCTTTGGCAAAAGTAGATATGCCTCCTAGCCCATTGGCATTAGCCCACATACCTATTAATTTATTTTTATTATCTGTCACACGACCGTTGGGCCAAAAGGTGTGTCCACTTTTTGAATCAGTCCATTGATCAACAGCATCTGGCCCCGTGACTTCAACTTGATGTTTATTAAACCAATGAGGGTTATAGACAACTTTCATTCCTGAAGGAATAGTATAAGGTAAACTTGGATTATATACTGCAGGACCATTAGGACTGCCAGCAATTATTGGTTGTCCAGTTTTTTTATCATAACCTAAAGTTTGTCCTGCTGTTTGTGGAGAAGCTTGATTTTTCTTATAGGTAGACTGTGGAGCTGAGCCAGCACTTGAAGAATAATTTATAGCTCCCCCAGGAAGACTAGATAAAGCAGTAGTTACTGCTGTAAGCTTTTGATTTAAAGTTGCTAACGTGGCAGTATTATCTTTTGTAGCTACAGTTTGTGCAGCAGCTACCGCATTATTAGCGTTATCTAGCTTTAACCTATTTGCATCAGCAGATTGTTGTGCAGAATCAACCTTATTCTGTAAATTATAATCACTGGTTGTACCTAACAATTGTTGTTGCAATAGTTGTGCTTTAAGATTATCACCCGTAGACTGAGCCATGAGGATTTGATTTTTTAAATCTTCTTGCGTTGTTGCATAAGATGTTGCTTGATTTTGCTGTTTTTGCAAATCTTGTAAAGACTTAAGTTGAGCATCAAGAAGTTTTTGCTGTTTTGTAAGACCTGATACATTATTTGCAACTGCTGTTGTTTGTCCTGCAATTGCTACATTTGCTCCACTTGTAGCATCAGCAATCTGTTTTTGCAAATCTGCTTGTTGTTTTAATAAAGATGCATACTTAGGATTTACATTTTTTGTTGGATCAGCAAACATAGATGACACTTTACCTGGTATTAATTTATCAAATGCAATATCATGCCCACTGTTTAATGCTGTTACAGCTGCTCCAACATCTTGTGCAGTAAAACCTTTATTAGAAGTTTGCATATCTTTTATTAATTGCTGAATCTGAGGATTATTAGAAAAGAAAGAAAAAAGAGCACTCAGTTGTTGTGCTGAAGTTGCAGCGGTTGTTCCTATTCCTTTAATATAAGTCTGATACTGCTGTAAACTTGAAGAATTTGCAGCACCCATAACTAATTGACCAAGTACTTGAGAAAATTTTGTTGCATCTGGTAAAGCATCCGCTAATGCTGTTTTTATCGCAGATATTTGATTTGGCAATATCCCTAGACCATTACCTGGGTTTTGTCCTCCTGAAGATAAAATTAATTGTTGTAATTTTTGTGCTTGAGAGACAGAAATTCCATTAATAGCCATTTGTATATTTACAAAATCATTTACAAGTTTTGATGCTTTAGCAGGATCTGTACCTGTAATTTGTTTTACGATAAGTGAAAGAGGATCATTCGCTGGTAAATTTTTGAGTGATTGATTAAAACTGTCTAACTCTGTTTTAGTATAAAGAATGCCTTTTGCTAACTGCTTTTGCTGACTAACAGAATTGATTAATGCTGGGTTTGTATTATCAGTCAAAATAGAATTAAATGTTTTTAAAGATGTGGTTGTATCAGCAACTGTACCGCCCATAAACTGAACTGCAGTAGCACTTGATGTAAAATCAGCTTTTGATTCTGCTGCATGCTGTTTTTCTGCAGCCATTAATGACTTGATTCCGCCACCAACAAGAGTTAAAGCAGCTCCTGCTGCCATACCCCAAGGTCCGAATCCTGCGCCCATTGATGCACCTGACAATGCATCTGAAATTAAATTACCTCCAGGAAGTTTATTAATAAGCGGGGAAGCCATTTGAGTTACAGCACCCAATCCCATCCCTACACCCATTCTACCCATCATTCCCATGCTAGAGAATCTAGACATCATACCGCCAACTTTAGAGTTAGCTCCAAATGCCTTGTTAAATATTCCTTGAAGTTTTGATTGTCCTTCTGAACCATTTATACCTTTTTCAACACCATTTATTGTTCCTTCAGCAATTGGTTCACCAACTTCTTTTTCAAATACTACTGCAGGGCTTTTAATTCCAGCTTCTTCTTGTGCTGTTACTTTAATATCATCAATTAATTTTACTCCTGCTTTAGATTTTTTAGATGAACGAACAGCACCTGGCATTGAGCCACCATAAGTGCTAACTTCTCCATGAACTAATCCTGTTCCTGATTCTTTTAATGGAACTAGATTTCCATCTTCACCAATATAAAGAGTTGCTCCACTAGCATTTTTTGTATCTCCATTTTTTAATACTTGTGTACCTCTTGGCCCAACAACCCTTGATAATGCAGAATCTAAATTACCTCCAACTTTAGTTTCAATTTTTTGCAAAGTTGGTTTAAGTTGTTCTTCCATCCATTCTTCTAAAGGTTTTTGATTTTTACCTTTTCCAAATACTGTTGTTGATTGACTTTTTGCAGCTTCAATTAAATCTTGATAAGCTTTATCAAGTAATTTATTAGCTTCATCCATATTTGCGCCAAGTCTTTGAGCATTGGCTTTAATCATAGCCATTGGATCAATGGGTGTTCCTTTTTCATTTGTTAAAGATTGAAATTTTTCTAGTTCTGAGGCAACACCTGCACCAGATAATCCAGTTCCTGTTCCTCTGACAGTTTGATTTAATGGGTTTGTCATACCCATCATTACACCACTTTCAACACTTGAAATATCTGAAAGTCTGCTTTGTCCACTAAGCATTGAACGGGCTTTTTCTAAAATAGAACTTCCGTGAGAAGAATATACGTGTCCTCTTTCAATTCTTACTTTATTGCCTAATGGATCATAACCATAAGCAAATCCTGGAAGATTGCCAGATATCAAAGCACTAACAAGTGGAGCATGTGCTTGAGCTTGTTTTGTAGGTATAACTGCTTCCCCGCCCATTAACATTGCAGGATAAGCATCACCATCAGAAGGATTTCCTGGAACAAATCCACCTGTTGCCATTCCTGGCAATAATAATTGACCACTTGCTAATTCTGCTGCTGCTGCTTTTTCAACTGAACCTAGTACGCTACCAGCACTAGTCATTTGGCCCATATTAATTTTAGCAAGATTATCTATCATTATTACAAGTGCTGCATTAAGTTGATCAATTGACGCAACATTTGTCATTATACCTTCATTAAAGGCATCAGTTGCAGTTTTTGCTGCAATAGATGTTGGAGTCATTAAATCTTTCCACTTTTTAGTTCCATCAATAATACCTAGTAGGCTGTAACCTACCTTCATTCCCTGCCCCATTAAGTTTGCAAGCAAACCAGTTATCATAATAATTGGTCCAGCAAGTACACCAAGTGTGAGTAGAATACCAAGACCTGATTTGATTGGTCCTGGCAATTTATTAAAGAAGTCTGCAATCTTTTGACCAAAATCAATAATTTTTGTTCCAACTTCAAGAATCTTTTGACCGATTGGATATAAGTCTGCTTTTAATGTTTCAATAGCTCTTTGCCATTTAGCAGTTGTAGACTGTGTTGCTTGAGCCATTTCTTGACCCGCCAAAGTTGCAAGTTGTGCATTTGTAGCACCAGCAACCTTCAAAGCATTTTGAGTTTGAGATCCAACTTTTCCAAAATTATCAAGAAGTGCTGAAACACGAGCAAATTGAAATTTACCAAATAGTTTTTCAATAAGTTGTTCTCTTGCCAATGGTGCTAGTCTAACAAGACTTGATTGCAAAGCTTCAATCATTTGTACTGGTGTTCCTGCATTTTTAATTGTTGCAAGATTGATTCCAAATGATGCAAATTCTTTTGTTGCTGCAGATGTAGGGGCAATAATAGATGCCATAGCAGACTTTAATGCGTTAGCAGCCTGTGCAGCTGGAACACCTGCTTCTCTCATAGCAAGCAACATAACAGCAGTATCTTTATATGTTCCACCTAATTGTGCCATAATTGGACCAACACGTGGAATAGCATCTGTCATATCAGAAAGAGACATTGTTGTTTGCTTCTGCATAGATGATAAGAAGTTAACAGCATTACCTAGATCTGTTGTACTTACCTTATAGACATTCTGTAAAGATACAATAGCTGCAGTTGCTTGTGTAGCATCAATAGCACCCAACTTTGAAAGTCTTTGTGTTTGAGTGGTGATATCAAGAAGATTTTGACCTTGAATACCCATAGCAGCAAAATTAGCTGCAACTTTAACGGTCTCAGACTGGGCAATACCCATACTTGAAGCAATATTTTTTCCAAGATTAAGAACTTGACCAGAAATTTGATTAAGTTGTGCTTGACTTGGAGGAGTAAGACCTTCACCATAGAGCCTTTGTAATCTTGTTAATTCTGTATTAACATTTTTAAATGCTGCAACCGCTTGGCTTCCAAATAGAATCATTGGCATAGCTAGACCAACAGTTAACTGACGGCCCGCCCACTGTGTATTCTTACCAAAGTTAATAAGCTGGGTAGAACCTTCTTTAACAGCAAGATTATAAATATTTTGTTTTGCTGCTGCAATTTCTGTAGACTTTGAAAGCTCATCAATCTTTGTTGGTGTGTAAACACTGTATACACCCTGCTTTGTAATGTCTGTCTGTATAATAGAATTATTTAATTTAACTTGTTCTACTGCTAGTGCCTGTACAGATTTTTGTGCAGATGCAGATCTTCCAGTTATAATTCCAAAATACTGACCAAGACTTAATTTGCCAGATTGGAGGGCTTGTCCAAATTTTTGTGTTTCTGATGTAAGCTGTACTGTTTGTTTTGTAAAATTACCACTTGATATTAAAGCATTAGAAAATTCAGACTGAATATTCTTTAATTGGTTTGCCATCTCTGGCTTTAAACCAACGCCAGCTACACTTTTTTGAAGTAATTCAACTTGTGCTTGAAGGGCTTTTATTTGAGCATTTACACTTGAGAAGTCACCTAGTGCGACTATCTTAAGTTCAATATTTGCCATATGTTATTCCCCCAATTGCATGAAGCCTAATCCTTCATTTATTCCAAAACCTTCACTTTGAGCATTTCTAGCATTCATCAAACTTGAAACATCTTCAGGTTCTTTATCTGCTTCATCAAGATCAATTCCTTGCATTGCTGCTAAGAACTTTCTCTCACGATGCTCTCTATTTCTAGAAGCATTTAATGTTGCCATTAATTCCTCTAACGATAAATTACTTTCAAGCTCATCATAGTTTTTCCAATGACCGAGCAAGAAAACTTCGGACTCAAGGGAGGCTAGATCTAGTTCGTCCCAACTAGAGCTGCTCCCAGAAGGTTTGGGTCATTAAGTTTTAAGCCCCCGCAAACTTCAAGAATCTTCATCATTGTTGGAGTATCAATGATTTCTTCAAATTTATCTTTATCTTCTGCTAGAGGTGACTTCACTGCTTCCAAGCACACCATTGCTGCTTTAATAAAAACTTCCATTGCTGCTTCTTCTGATTCATTATCAGGAAGCTCCATTTCTTTAATAACAGCCATAAATTTCTTAAGCTGTTTAATAGGTAGCGGTTTTAGAATGACGTTTGTTCCGTCACTCAATTCAATCTCTACTACATCATATACTGTTGTTGCCAATTTATAGCTCCTTTGTTTTATTAGTTAAATTATACCAATATAATACCTATGGACAAATTCAAGACCCCGCCATTTCTGACGGGGCTTGAAATTCTATATTAAGTTGTATTTAGTTGTTAGTTAGTACCGAATACACGGTCAATAACAACACCATATTCTGAACCTGCATAAGCATAGTTAGAATCTGGTAGGCAACGGAAGTTCACTGGGAACACTGTTGCTCCATCACGCTTCAAAGCATGCATTGTTGTATCAATTGAAACAACACGACGTGCAACATAAACACGCTCTTTAGAACGCAAAGCAGTTGTAGTTGTTCCAGCTGAGATTGTGCTAGAAGAGCTGATACCGCTTGGTACTGAATCAGCAACTGATGTACCAACTTGCTGTGGAGCTTGTCCAACTGCAATTAGGACACGCTCTACTGGAGCATCTCCGAGAGCACCTGCTGCAATATTCAATGCTGCTGCTGGATTATCGTTAGTTCCAAGAGCTGCGTCATTATTTACGAGTGTTGGGATTGATGATACTGTGCTTGCAGTATTTGCAGCATAGTAAGTCTCCATTTGACCCCATGAGAATGTTAGATTCTCAAGTGTTGCTTCTGCAAGCTCTGTCTTAAGCGTAACCTTAAGGGATTGCTTGAATAGGCGAGCAGAGTCAAGTAGCTGATCAACCATTACATCGCCATATGTTGGTTCGTATGAAATTTCAAGACCTGTATTTGTGTATCCTACTTCACGATATCCAGTAGCTGGAGTAGCTGTAGAAGCTAGGAGAGACTGACGTGCTGAAGCGGTTGCTGAGAACAGAGATCCAAGTGTTGTTGAATCTGTTGCTGGGCGACCATAGTTATTAGAACTATTTCCAATACTTGTGAACAATGCTGCTGCACCGACGATTACGTTTTTTGTATTTGTAGCCATTTATTTATTTCACCACCTTATTTATTTTAAGTTTAAAAAAAAGAAGATGACAACTTGCTTCCTCATAGAAAATCATAGCATTAAACCAATATAATTCAAATTTTAGATATATCTACCTGTATTATTAGGTCCTTGATCTACCGAGCGTGTATACGTATATATAAAGGAGAAGTCTCCGCTCATAAACCCGCCTTCATCTATAAATGGTTGAACAGGGTTTGCTGATTCTATCCTGAAATTAAAGAACTTAAAAGGACTATTATTTGACTGTGCTAGGCTATTTACGTCAAGTGCAGATAGATCATATCTTCTAAAAAGATCTGTTAGAAAGTTAATGATTGTCAATATTTCAGAATTACTTCTTGATATTATTTGCATGACCATGGTTTCTTCTGAAATCCACCATTGTGGCCCGACTGGTTTTTGAATAATATCGTAAGTCATATATGTTTTCCCAGGGAGCAAATTATTAAATTCTGGAACTTGCTGGGAAGGAATAATAGGGACTAGTGGGTAATTAAATCCGTCAGCCATATAATCTTTAGAATTTAATAAGCCTGCATTTTGCAGTTCCGCCCATATAGAGTTCCTAACATCAAATGCTGCAACATATGAATAATCTACTGTCATTTAATATTCGCTCCTTTATCAAACTTTTCAGCAACACTTTCTACTGCTGCTCTAACCTGCGTGACCCCATAATTATTTGAACTCATGACTATTGACACTTCATCAGATATCATCTCATATAGTCCAGAGGAATCCATAATTGCACCTGCATTTTTAGTATACCATTCAACTATATATGATGCGAATGCATTTTTTGTTTTTAGTCCTCCTGGATGAAGAATCTTTATTTGTGTTCCTGGGGCTATAAAAACTATTCCGTTATTACCAACAATTGATAAAACTCTTTTTGCAGTAAATGAGACTGGAGTTCCTGCTTCCATAACCTTTGCTTTATTGGCAAAAATACTTTTTCTTGATACTGCTTTGCCTGTTCTGCCAGGGATAAGTAATTCTTTATTAATGGGTACTGGCATTTTTGATGGCAAAAAGTTTGTAGTTATTAAAAGATTTCCATTTACAAGTAAAGATCTTTCCAGAACAAAAAGTCTTCCTATTTTATTACCTATTTTACCCCACTCATAAACATGATGCATTTTCTTAGGATTTGCTCTTGCATAGTTATCTGCAGCAATCATAAATCTTTCGCCAGTTATTGAAAATGTTGCACGAGATATTGCTCCAACTACTCCAGGACCAGTCATTTCTTCTAGGCTAGCAACAAATTCATTTAAGTCTGCTTTTAGGTTATTGGTATCAATCTCAAGCTTTAGTGTCATCTTGCATCTCAGATCTTAGAAGAATTGTGTCATAGAATGTTATCTTGCCAAAAGGGTCAAGAACTGCATGTGATGCTGTGACTTCAAACTTAGTATCTGGTTGATCAATTTTATCTATTTCAACAAAAACTTGACGGTTGTCACTAGTTCTAATATTCTCAATACGCCAACGCTTACTCATAAGCTCTAGCGAATACATCTTTAGCTGTATCTTCTCATCATAATCCATATCAGAGGTTCTTGCAAAAGCTTTATTATCACCTTTTGAAGATGCTCCACGACTTTTAATAGGCTCTATTTTACATTGAATAGTTTTAGCATAAAGCCATTCACGCTTAATTGCACCTGTATTTGGATCTTGAACATTTTGCTGAATATAAACATCAGCTTTCATATTCATAGTTGTCCCAATAAACGAAGTATCTATTCCATTAAACATTATATTATAACAATATTTGCTTTACGATATTGATCAAGAATGTTATCTACCATAACATTTCCTGTACCGTTAAATGCTCCCGCAGCCATTCTAAGTGTAATTTCACTAAGAGTAACTTGAGACAAATATTTGTTTCTCCAATTATAGTCTTTAGCCAAAATATCTTGTTGCAGTAGCATTGATGCTAACTTGATGTCTTCTGGTACATACTTATATCCAATTTCACCTACGAAGCGATAAAGATATCTGTCCCTGAATCTTCCATACTCATATATGGTCGGATCCATCTGATTATCCCACCCATTTGCCCAACCAGGCCACCAGATACGAATTTGATATCCTGTTGGACTAATTTCAGTATTATATCCAAAAGTATTATAGGTTGGTGTTTGAGTGTTATCAAAAACTAAAATTTCATTTTCATAGATTTGATCTAATGAAAGCATTTTTTCTGTGAGTTGGGTGGTATTAGCACCAATTCCATAAATCTCTTGTCCACCATAATACCTATAGAATTTAATACCAGTATATCCTTCAATAATGGTTCTAGCCATTTTTTCAGTTTTTACAATTATTGATGGATCCATATAATTTGAATCAGTTTCAACAGGACTATATCCTAGAAAATCTATTGTCTCTGGAATTGTTGCATACGGAGTTTCAATACCATAGAAATCAGTTTGAGTTACATCAAGCCCGCCTAAAGAATATGACCACTGAACTTCTAATACCATATTAATTTCAGTCATATTTGGAGTTAATGTAAAAGAATACATTCCAGTCTGCGGTTCATCAAAGGCAGACAAATTTGTATAAAGGGGTGTCTGGCTTAAAACACCACCAGGGTTATAAATATCACTATCTGCGTTAAAGATAGATAAAGTCGGTAAAGAATCAGCTTGTGATAAAACGCCGTTATCATATACCTGTAAATATATTTTTGCCTGGCTATTTGTGTTGATTGTTTGCACTCACGACACCCCCTATTTATTTTTTAAGCGTAATACTCCTGAGCTTCACGTGGAGTTGCAATACGAAAACCAAACTCTGAATCAAAAATTCTTTGAGCTTCTGTTTCTGACATAGCAATAAATGGATGCTCTGCAGTAAAGATATATTCGCCAAATTGGAATGAATGGTTATTTCTTTCCATTTTTACAAGCACTTGATTTGCTGTATTCATAATTTTCTTTTCTCTCTTTTGTTTCTCATGCTGTGGAATATCAATTTCTTCTTTTTGTGTACTATCAAACTTAGAATACATTTGATAGGTAATTCCTTCTTCTTCAATTACAGCGATAATCTCAGGCTTAGATTTAAGTCCTGATACATCAATAGCAAAAGCTTCTGCTACTTTTCTTAGTTCTGTAACTTTTAGATCTGTAAATGACATTTGACTTCCTCTCGTCATTGTTAATTATATCATTAAATGGCTAAGGGGACTATCGCTAGTCCCCCGCCTTGCATCTAATTTAAGATTAGAATGTATCGGTATAAGGCGCAGCGTTAGCTCCACCAGTAATACCTGAACCGTTTGTTGCTGATCCGAATGAATTTGAAGTCATTACAGAACCTGCAACAGCAATGTTCTTAACGATGACGTGTGCATCGTAGTTTTCCATTACGCAACCGACACGAATGAATAGTGTGTATTCAATTGTATCTTTCTTTGGTTGGAACAAACGGTAGACTGTTACATCACGCTTGATACCAATGATAAAGTTTTGCGGGAATGTCAAGTGAAGATCACCTGTATTTGCACTACCATTGTAGGTCTGTGTCTCGTTGATCAACGGAACGTTGATAACAGGGATACCGAATGCAAATGGAGTTGTTGTACCTGGGCCACCATCGTTAGCAGCAACATCACCACGTAGGATACCTGAAGCGATATCAAACGGATTGAAGCCACCACTTGTCATAGAGGTAAGGTTAAACAAATAGTCCTGAACCAAGTTAGATCCTGTGAAGAATCGGAGTTGGTTACGACGTTGCTTATACTTACGAGGCATTGTCTTAATTGCTTGGTTGAAAATTGTTTTGTCAAGTCCATAACCAGCTGCATCAACAACGTGAGCGTTGCTAAGAGCCAATTGACGGAAACCTGCAAATGCTGACATCAAGCCTGAACCAGTTCCAGTACCGTTAATAAGGGTATCCTCAATATCGTTACCAGCCTGGGTAGCCATAAGACGTGCAATGTGATCCTCTAGATCTGGACCTTCAATATTATCTTCAAGAGATTCTGCTGAAAGTTCCCAGTCAAGACGAAGTTTACGAGTTGTAAGAGAGACCTTGTTAAAGGTTGCATTCTGTGCTGTGAAAGTTGTTCCATTAGCGTTAGAATATGTGCCTGAAGCAGCCACGAAATCACGTGGATTCTCTTCTTGTGCAACTGTCATGATACGTTGTCCAACTGCAACACGATCAATCTCGGTTGTGTTTGAACGCATACGAATCGTGCGGGCTGTCTTAGCAAGAATTGTTGCATCCCACATGTAATCCAAGAAGCGATTAGCCTGATCTGGATATAGGAGACCATTACCTGAAAGGGTAGAGGAATCAGCGGAAGCATTGACTGCTGAAGAACCGAGGTTCGTTGTATCAATTACTTTTTGTAGAAGTTCATTACTCATTTATTATTTCACCACCTTATTTTTTCTATATTTTTTATATATCTGAAGCACTGAGGAAAGCACCTTGCCATATACTTTGTTTTGGTTTTTGACCCGATGGAGCGGAAACCCCAACGGACTTCTGTACTGCAGTTGCGGATTCAAATCCCTTGAGCTGATGGTCAACATATTCAATCTTGCCACCAAGATCCTCAACTGTCTTTGTTAATGTTTCATTTTTCTCTAGAAGCTCTGCATAAGCTTTCTTCAAATCCTCATGTGAAGAATTAATCTTTGCAAGCTCACCATTAGTTGCGTCAACAACTTTCTTGAGATCTGCGATTGTTGCAGATTGTAGAGAATAGTTCTTTTCAATAGACTCACCTAGGAAGGTCTTCAGGTTGCCGAGTGCCTTCTCAAAATCAAGAGTATCGTCAACTTCAGAAACTGATGCAGCCTTTTCAATGCTGGTATCTTCTGCAGTAGCCTCAACAGTTGAAACTTCTTCGGCTGGAGTCTCTACATCTGCTGCAACTTCTGCAACTTCTGCATTTGTATCTTCTGCCATTTTGTTACCTCCTTCGTTGAGTGAAATATCATCACTCTTTTTAAGCCCGTCACTTAAAGTGATCTTTGGCTTTATGTTTTGATCAGGATAAAGATTAATTGAAGCAGAGCTATCAATTACATTACCTGCCAAACCTGGTGCAGCTGTTTCGCCAGCTTCATGTGCGGATGTTGGAGCATCATCTTTCTTAAAATAAGAATCAATTACTTTTTCAATTGCTTCAAACTTTTCTGAATCTTTTTGTTCAACCCATCCAATATTAATCATTGGATCTTCACATACAACACAATTCTTTGTTGTATGCTCTGATGTTGATGCTACTTCATCTTCTTTACACCAAAAAACATTTTCTAAAACTACATCTGCTACCATTCCTTTAATAAAGGAAGAGCCATCTGTATTTTTTTCAATAGAAAAAAAGTTTGCCAATTGATTTGCTGGGGAATCTACAAGACTCAACTCATGCAATTCATAGTCATGGATAACACGACGTTTTTCATCTGTACCGTCATCTGCCTTTTCCATCTTAGCATCTTTAATATTACCACCAATAGAAAAACCTGAGTAAGTTCCATCTAGGCACTTTTCCCAGGCATCTTGAGCACCTTTTGAAATATAAGCAGTTACATAAATTCCATTATATTTTTTTTGTGTCTCTGGATCAAAAAATGTATCTTCTTTAAAACTAACCATTTTACCAACTGCTGTTGGTCCATGCATTTCACGAATATTTCCTCTAAAATTATCAAAAGCTTTTTTACTTGCTTCAGCCTTTACGATATCTCCATGACGATCAACATTGTCTAGGGAAGCAAAGCCAGAAACGGTTCTCTTCTCCTTATTTATCTTTGTGATTGGGAAGTTAAGAGCTAACGAGGATTCGCTGTTTGACCAGTACGTTTTCTGAATATCCATATGTAAATAAATAATAGCAGTATTTATAAATAACGCATAATTTTGACAAAATTATTTTATAATTCCACTATTTATTTTTATCACTTTTCTTACATCTGTGCCTTCTGGTTGGTAGGCTTCTGGAGTTTTTTCTGGAACACCTTTATCCCCGTCATTTATGTTATTTACATAAGGAGTTTGAATATGAGAGTCTGGTAACACATTAGGGCTATTCATAGAGTTATGAGACACCAGCCCTCCAGTTATAAACCCGACCAAAACATATCCAATATGTGGCAAATCACGCTGAAAACCAGTGGCTGCCCATGTGCTGAAAGCTCCTGTGGAGGCTATCATAAGTTGCTTTGCATCAAAAATTTGAAACTTAAAGTGATGTTTTAAACTCATAATGTGCCCTTTAATTCATCATAAATTATTTGAGGTATTGTATTTTTTGCTACGGTAATACCCTGCTTTTTTTCATACTTGACTAATGCTGACTCTGTTTGGATATTCATAGTTCCAGTGTCATATACCTTTGGTAAGAGACCTGCTTTTTCTAAAGCCTTTTGAACTGTCCATACAGCATCATTTGTTTGACCTACTGCAAATGAAGTTTGAGAAGAAGGAAATGGAGGAGCTACAAAAACTGTCTTGCTTGGAGAAGTAACAGTCGTTCCATTTGTTGTCCCTGGATGAGTTACTAACATGCCTCCAGTTAATGCTGTGGCACCTGCTGCTACACCCGCTGTTGCTTTTTTACTTGTAGCAACAGATGTTGTTGGTTTTAATGGAACTGGATATTTAGGTCTTACAACAGCCATAACAAAAAGATAATTTCTATGAACTCTCCAGCACCCTTCTTTTGTTGGATCATTTGGACTACCAGTATTAAAACCAATTGTTGTAAATCCACCAGGACTAGCTGCTTCACATATTTCTACGTGATCTACAACACCATCGGAGTTCCAATCGTAGAAAACCAAATCGCCCATTTGCATAGACATTTTATTAACTACTAAACCTTGTCTTTGAAACCAAGGTAGTGCTGCTGGATTATAAGAAAATCCTTTAGGGGTTTGTGCAGCAATCAGATGAGATAAGCCAACTTGAGCAAAGCACCATGATACACCCATTGCACAATATGGAGCATTAGGTATTCCGTACCAGTCGCCATATGGATTTTCATTAATTGCACCTTCATGAAAACCTATTTGCATTCTTGCAACATTTAGTACATCTAGTGCTGTTGCCATTTTTAGTTACCTTCTTGTGGACCCTCACCCTTTGCGTTCCGAGCGGTTCCCATTTTATCAGGAGCATTTATTGTTCTATTTTGATCACGAGTTTTGTTACCACTTGCATCTGATGCTGCATCTTGCATTGCTTTAGGATTTAAAACAACAACAGCATCACCTCCTGGAAGGGGAGCAAGTCCCTTACGAGCACGAATTTCATTAGGAACAATAACTTGATCTTTAATATAACGATCATCAATTCTTGATTGAGTTTCTTCATCTGTCAATGCAAGTTCATTAAATCGCAATACAAAA
>Ga0208743_1000262_pt1 | contig 18878 bp, 26 predicted proteins | sample CryBogCBH04Jul08_FD_184615 | JGI IMG/M metagenome (GOLD analysis project Ga0208743, IMG submission 184615) | Freshwater microbial communities from Crystal Bog, Wisconsin, USA - CBH04Jul08 (SPAdes) (version 2) | ecosystem: Environmental > Aquatic > Freshwater > Lake | place: Crystal Bog...
GAGGAGAAGAACACATGACTAAAGACGAAGCCCCAGATTACTTTTTCTGTGAGCGAACATTGATTAACTCGTTGGAAGATACAAACGTAAGTCAAAAAATTGAAGATTCGCATCGTTTTGCATTGGCAATTACTGGGCACTATCAACAAGCATTTAATTTAACTGGCGATTTAAATGCAAAACTTTGCGCTGTAATTGGGTATGACCGCGCTATTCGGCTTCAGCAAAAGCAACAGGAGAAACAGAATGACTAAAGACGAAGCATTGAAGCTGGCGCTTAGATCGTTGAAAGAACTTGCCCCAGACGATTCTGACTATGCGCCTGCCCTTCAAGGTCAAAGAAAGCGGCAGGAAAACGCCATCACCGCCATTAAGCAAGTCCTTGCAGCACCTGTGCAGGAGCCTGTGGGGTGGATAAGCAACAAAGACTTTGAACCCATCAGAATCAGGATTATGCAAGAGGCTTATGAACTTGCAGACAACAATGATCCTGAAGGCTACAACGCAATCAAAGTAATGTGTGGGGATGTTCAAAAAATGTTGTCACCACAGCGCACATGGGTAGGGCTGACGGATGAGGAAATACAAGAATGCTTACAAGGTTTGCCAACACAGACCATTGATGTTTACGCAAGACGCATCGAAGCCAAACTCAAGCAAAAGAACGGCTACGCCGAGGAGAAAAACACATGAGCGCTAAACCAATTCCAGCCGAAGAAGTGGCCGCCAGCATTATGAAAATCATGGATGAGGTCGCCAGTGAATATCCAGAAGAGGAGCGCGAAGAGTTGAAGGCGGTCATGCTTGGATCGCTGGGCATGGCGCTGTTTAATGGGCCAGTTGAAAAGGAGAAGAACACATGACCGCCAAGCTAGTGTGGGCCACACCGGACGTAGACAAACACATTGGTTACATTGCCAGGGTGAGTAATCCCGACAATCAGGAAAACCCCGATGTGGAAAAGCTGCTCAAGTACATGATGAAACACGGCCACACCAGCCCGTTTGAGATGGCCAGTGCGTGTATTGAGATCAACACCACACGCGACATTGGCAGGCAGATTTTGCGCCATCGTTCATTCAGTTTCCAAGAATTCAGCCAGCGTTATGCGGATGTGGCAGACCTTGCTATTCCTGAGAACCGTGAATGCCGCATTCAAGATCCAAAGAACCGCCAGAATAGCATTCCTGTGTTCTTGACAGCGGAATCTCCTGATCTGGCCAACGTGTGGGAAGCCATGCAAGATGAGGTGATCGGTGTAGCATATAACAAATATCGGCAGGCATTGAAGTTGGGTATCGCAAAAGAACAAGCCCGAGCATTGTTGCCAGAGGGGCTGACAATGAGCCGGATGTATATGAGCGGCACATTCCGAAGTTGGATCCATTACCTGACAAGCAGGCTGGATCCCTCGACCCAAAAAGAACACCGCTTGATTGCCAATGAGGTTTTAATGGAATTGCGTAAAGTAGCACCAATCACAATGGGGGTGTTTTTTCCATGACACGCGAAGAACAATTGATACAGCACCTTCAAAATAACCGGCCCCAACTGGCGCATTTGTTTGGTGACCAATTTATAAATGATTTGTTAAAATCGTTAAAAGAATTGCGTTTGGTTAAACGTGCTATAATTGACCCAACAGTAACCGATGTGGAGGCACTATGACCCGAGCCCAAGATGCCTATAAGGCGTGGAAAAACTATAACCGAGTGGATATGCAGGTTCGTACTGATGAGCAGATGTTTGCCATTGGTTACAATATGGCATTAGAAGAAGTTGGTGATGTGGCTGATCTGGTCACAGAACTGTTGGAAGAAAATATGGCATTGAAGGAGGAACTAGAATGTCTCAAGCCGAAGCAGGAAAAGGTGACAGCCCCCGACCCATTGAAGACCGAGAACAGTTCAGCCGAAACTGGGACCGAATCTTCAAAAAAGCCGAGGAAGAAAGTAGACAAAAAAGCGTTGATGTCGTTATAACTTCTGATAATGATGAAACCAAAGCTAATATCACTTTGAATATAGAGTTTTAGTATGCTGCTGGAACTTTTATCTTTTGAAGAGAATGAGGACGGTTCTGTAAAGGCTGTTTTGAACGCCGACAAAGAGGCTACACGAATTCTCTTGGAGTATGGCCTCACTGCCATTCTAAGAGAAGCAATTAAAAACCAAGACCCCCAACAAATGGTAATCTTTGATGACAACCAAAAAACCTAAGTATAATTACTATCACGTTGATGCTGGCCATTTTCCGGTTCACATCAAGCTTTGTTTCAGCGACAAAGAGTTTCAAAAGATTTTGAAAGACCACCAGGTTTTGGGTGTAAAAACCAATGCGCTGGACATTGGTGTGGGCGAAACACACTACTTCAGTGACGGTAAGTATGGCATCATTATCTTGGCACTTGATTTGGAAGAGTGCGCCGATGATGATGTGTATTTGGCTGGCCTGATTGCACATGAATCGACCCATTGTGTTTGCCGAGTGTTTGAGCATATTGGTGAAATGCCAGAAGAAATTGGCGAAGAGTCCCGCGCCTATTTGACAGAGCATATTGTCAAACAGTTGACCCAAGCCGTTAAAATGGAGAAAGACCTAGATGCTCGAAAAAGAACTAGAAGCAAGGTTAGTAAAGAAGGTGAAGGAGAAGGGGGGCTTGTGCTACAAGTGGATCTCGACGATAAGCGGAGTGCCGGACCGGATAGTATTTCTAAATCAGAAAATACAGTTAGTGGAGCTAAAAACCGAAACTGGCGTTATATCCGAACGACAACGGGTGGTGTTCGAGCAGCTCAAGGCACAGGGCTTCCCCGTAGTGGTGTTGCGAAGTAAGGCTGGCATCGACGCCTTACTGGAACACCTATTATGTTAAAGCGTAGTAACTTACATCCTTATCAGGAGGAAATGGTATGCAAAGCGAAAACAATGCCCCACATGGGGCTATTCATGGAGCCGGGACTGGGCAAGACAACGACAGCACTGACGATTATAGCGGAATCCCCACGGGGATCTACACTGATAGTAGCGCCGAAGAAGGTGGCGGAATCAGTTTGGGCGCAGGAGTGTCAGAAGTGGGAGCACTTGCGGCACATGACAGCGGTGAAAGTGATGGGTACTCCAGCTCAAAGGCTGAACGCCTTGAAGAGCAAATCCGACATATACATCGTCAACTTGGAAAACTTAGTATGGCTCTTGGACTCGAACCAAAGGCAGTTCGACTACTTGATAGTAGACGAGTCAAGCAGAATGAAGGATCCTTCGACGAAGCGTTTCAAAGCGTTAAAAAAGCATTTACGTCAATTTACCCGACGTATAATATTGACTGGAACTCCAACCCCGCAGTCACTCCAAGATATATGGAGTCAAGTTGGCATATTGGACCTTGGATCGAGGTTAGAGTCCTCCATAAGCAAATTCCGATCTAAATACTTGGATCCTGACCAGCGTAATCGGCACACAGGCGTTGTATATAATTGGAAGTTAAAGCCTGGTGCTGATAAGCAAATTCTTGAAAAGGTCAGCGATATCTGTTTTAGTTTAAAAGCAGAAGATTATCTGACCTTGCCAGAACGAACCAACCTTTACCAAAAAGTTATTTTAGACCCACAGACCATTTTACATTATGAAAAGCTCAAAAAAGATATGGTTCTCGATATGTCTGACGGAACCATCACAGCAGTTTCCGCAGCGGCCTTGGCTAACAAGTTACTCCAAGCCACGTCGGGGGCGCTATACGATGAACAAGGTGAATGGCACAGTCTACACGAAAGTAAGCTGGAATATTTGGAGTCTATACTGGAAGAACAAAACGCTCCGACTTTGCTTTTTTACAATTTTAAGTTTAGTCTTGAACGTATCAGGGCTCGATTCCCACACGCTCAAGTTCTATCGGATTCCAACATCGAAGAGTGGCGGCAGGGTAAAATACCCCTATTACTTGCTCATCCAAAGTCCGGCGGCATCGGTATCAATTTACAATGTAACACCGCAGCAATTGCACAGATGGTATGGTTTGATCTGCCCTGGAGCGCCGAGGATTATATTCAAGCCAATGCCCGTATCCATCGGCAAGGTCAAGAAAAACCTGTTATTATCCATCATTTAGTCGCAGAGAATACAATTGACGAAAAGGTGGTGATGGTGCTTGAGGGTAAAATAACAACACAAGACGCAGTGCTGAAAGAATTAAAACTATAATGAAGTACAAAGTAAACTACGCAAACCCTCGGCTGTCAGATGAGGAGATTGACCCCCTGGAAATTGACGATCTGGATAGCCTGTCTTACAAGCTGCATTTGGAGAGCGAAACAGACAACCTGTTTGATGTGATTCAGATCGTGGACAACAAGCTGGAAAAGCACGAAAAGAAAGTGATTGAGGCTTTCTTGTCGGGTAAAAACAACGAGGATATTGGCGTCACAAAAAAGTACTGGCGCTATCATTTTACTAAGGCTATAATGCTGATTAAAGAGGAGTTAAGCAAATGATTTTTGTGATTGAGTACGGCACTGATGAGAACCCCCAATTGATGATTGACATTCAGTTGGACAGCGAGAACGTTGTGTTGAACACAGACGCATACAAGCCCTTGCGGGCGGTGTTCTTTTGTGAGACAATGGAGGAGGCAACCGAAATTGTAAATAACCTGCGAGAAGAATATGCCAGTAATCGGAACTGAAAAAGAAGTTTGCGATGATATTGCCAGACGGCAAGAGTTAGGTATTCGCAAATACAAAACCACAGTGCGTGAAAACCCATTGACTTTGAAGCAATGGCTCCAACATGCCTATGAGGAATGTTTGGACCAAGCAATCTATTTAAAACGTGCTATGGAGGAATTAAAATGAAACACTGGGATTCCTTGACCAAACTAGAATCAAGTATTATTGATTTGAAGGTTCCTAAACACATTATGAGTTTGATGGCCATGAGTGCTGAGGACATTTCTAGGGAAACCAACATTCATATGATTTATCATGTTGAAAAGTTGCTAGAAACATCAATAGAAGAGCTACAAGAAAACTTTCAAAATCTTTTTGATGAGGTGCGTGATGGCGGCTAAAGATCGATTTGATTTGGAGCAGCTAATCTATAAAGCTTGGCAAACAAAAGAGGACGTTGATTTGGTATTGAAACGTCAATTAGACGGGCCAAAACCAATGAGCGAAGATGAATTTGCAAACGTCATGATTGGCATTTCTGCCCTTCATGATATGCGAATGCAGGAGTTATGGGATTGTTTTGAGTTTTTAGTTCATGAAAGGAAAATTGTATGATCGGACAGGAAATTATTAAGTTGGAGTTGACCGTTGACCAGGTCAATGCCATTTTGCAGATTTTGGGTGATGCACCTTTTGTAAAGGCAAACCAGCCTATTGCTTGGATCATTACCCAAGCAAACCCCCAAGTAGCCGCTTTGGAACCGCAGGAGAGTGCTGATGAAGCAACCGAGCAACCTGCTTAATGGCCTGATGAACAAGGGTGGGTATGAAGCCCCGCCAGTTAAATTGGACCCCAAACGGGCTGAATTGGCGGGTGCAATGACCCGAGTGCTTATTAATCAGGCGCTTCGGGAAGTGCAAATTGCCAAAAAGCAGCATGAGTCGGGCCAAAAAGGCGACTAATTTGCATTAGTAGTATTAGGGGAGTTTCCGCTCCCCTAATTTACTCTTGTATAAGAATAACATGACCACACCCAAAAAAGCAGCCACAACATCCAAGTACGATCCCTCAATGTGCGAACGAGTCATTGAAATGGGCAAGACTGGTGCGTCCCAACGCATGATGTGGGCAGACTTGGGTATCTCCCGCTATGCAGCGGAAAGCTTTAAAAAGAAATACCCTGAGTTCGAGCAAGCCCTCGATTTAGCATTGGTCCACTCCCAAGCCTATTGGGAACGTGAAATCTTGGCCAATGTTGGTAATAAAGCATTCAATTCCCGCTTGGCTGAAATTGCCTTGCGCGGTCAATTTGGTGAAACCTATCGTGAAACCCGTGACAACAAACTGGATGTCAAAGCGGAGATCACAGTGGATTTTGCTGGCGCAGTAAAAGACCTGATCAATAATCTTAAAAAAGCTGGCGAATAATATAGTTGTGTTCTAACATTTAATGTGTTAGAATATCCAAACTATGTTATAAGGAGTCAATTTGACCGCCCACGCTACACTATCTGCCTCTTCTTCAAAAAGATGGCTGGCTTGCACACCCAGTGTCAGATTGGAAGCAACGCTTCCCGAGCCTAAACGTAACCCCAACGCATTCGATTTCTCAGCCGAGGGCACAATGGCCCATGAGCTGGCCGAAAACTATTTAAAGCGGCATTACAACCAAATTACTGAGAAAGAATTCCAAGCCGAATACACCAAGATCAAGGAGTCAAAATATTATGGCGAAGAGATGGAAGAATATGTTGGCAACTATGTGGTCTATGTTCGTAGCCAAATTGTGGATGGTGATCGACCCCTATTTGAACAACGTGTGGATTTTTCTGAGTATGTGCCCGACGGTTTCGGGACCGCAGATGTGGTTATCCTGTCACAAAATGAGATACGAGTTATCGATCTTAAATATGGAAAAGGAATCCCAGTTAGCGCAACAGACAACAGCCAGCTACGTCTCTACGCTCTCGGCGCGTATGAGAAGTTTAAGGAAGAATTCCCCAACGTCCGAAACGTCAGCTACACAATCCACCAGCCTCGATTGGACAGTATCTCAACTGATCATACTACGGTGGAAAAGCTACTCGATTGGGCAACGTACTTTGTAAAACCCAAAGCCAAGAAAGCGTGGATTGGCGCTGGTGATTTTGTGCCTGGTGAACACTGCCAGTTTTGCAAGGCCAAGCCACAATGCCGAGCCAGAAGCGACTTTGTTAACGAACTGGCCAAACTGGAGTTTCGTGATCCTCCCCTGTTGACCCAAGATGAATTGGATCTGGTGTTTAGCCGCGCCGACCAGCTCACCACTTGGGCCAATGATGTAAAATCCTACATGCTCAACGAAGCAGTTGAAAATGGTGTGCTACCATTGGGCTACAAGTTGACAACCACAGCAACACATCGTAAAGTGGGCGACCAAGAACTGGCCGCACAAGTGCTGTTGGAAAAAGGATACAAGCCGGAGGAAATTTATGAACCATCGACTCTTAAATCTATTGCAAAGCTTGAGAAGCTTGGCAAAAAAGGCGATATCGTTTCCGTACTCGGTGATCTCATTGTACGTCCTACTGGCAGTCCTAAATTGGTACGTGACACCAGCGTAAAGGAGGATTTCACATGAGCCAGTGGTTGATTGCTGCCGTAGGTGTTGTATACTTAGGCATTGCCATAGATCAGTACATCAAAGGAAATTTAGGAATTGCGATCTCATTTTTGGGTTATAGTATTGGCAACGTAGGCCTTACAATAGCAGCAAAATGATTCAGCAAATGGTTGGTTTCAAGGTGATGGTTCCAGATCTAGCCATTGAGGGGTTGACAAAACACTTCACTGAGCTTAAAGTGGCAGAATCGTGGGAAGATTTGAGGGCCATTCGGGATTCAGCTTTCGAGGTCATTGAGTTCTTAGTTCATGATAAAGAGTTGTTGTCAAATGAGGAGTACCAGTTGGATCTGGTCAGCGCATTGGCAATAAGAAATGCGTTGGCAAACATACAAATGCTGTATGATTGCTAACAAGGGTAGACGAGCTGGCCCCTATTTAAGTCCAGTTCTTTCGTTAAAAAGGTAAATTATGTCTCAATCAGTGAAAATCAAAGTCGTAACCGGTAAGGTTCGTTTTTCTTATGTCAGCGTGTTCCAGCCAACAGCTGGTGTGGACGGCGGTTCTCCCAAGTACCGCTGCTCGATCATTGTGCCCAAGTCTGACAAGGCCACAGTGGACAAGCTGAACAAAGCGTTCAACGACTGCAAAACCCAAAACGCTGCCTTCTTTGGCGGCAAAGTGCCACCAGTTCTGAAAGGTGGTCTGCGTGATGGAGACGTAGAAAAACCAGACGATCCAGCATATGCAAACTGCTACTTCTTCAATGCCAACTCGGCCCAAAAGCCTGGTGTTGTCGATGCAGATTTGAATGCCATTATGGATCCAGAAGAGTTCTATAGCGGATGCTATGGCCGCGCTTCGGTAACACTGTACCCCTATAACTCAGCAGGTTCTAAGGGCATCGCTTATGGCCTCGCCAACGTCCAAAAGACTGAGGAAGGTGAGCGACTTGGCGGTGTGTCGAACGCAGCTGCAGACTTCGCTGTGTAAGTCAAGGGCGTAACTGCCCTTTAATTAAGCAACCCGCTTCGGCGGGTTTTCTTCCCTTTAACAACAAGAAAAAGAGGCCTATTTTGGACCAGTACCAATCGTATATCGCTGCCAGCAGGTACGCCCGTTTTATTGACGACAAGGGTCGCCGTGAACATTGGAGTGAGACAGTTAACCGTTATGTTGACTATGTGTTTAGCCGAACAGAAAAGATTGCAGACAACAAAGAGTTGAAAGAGGATATCCGAAACGCAATTTTGAATCTGCATGTGATGCCTTCCATGCGGGCCATGATGACCGCTGGCAAGAGTGCTGACCGTGACAACACTTGCGTTTATAACTGTTCGTATTTGCCCATCGATGATGTTAAAGCGTTTGACGAAGCCATGTTTATCTTGTTGTGTGGCACAGGCGTTGGCTTTTCGGTAGAGTCCAAGTACATCAACCTGCTGCCCGAAGTGCCAGATCAAATGTTTAATGGTGACCATGTGATCAATGTGCATGACTCCAAAGAAGGTTGGGCCAAGTCGTTGCGTTTGTTGTTGGCGCTGTTGTATGCTGGCGAGATCCCCAAGTGGGACGTTAGCAAGGTGCGCCCCGCTGGTGCCCGTTTGAAGACGTTTGGTGGCCGTGCCAGCGGTCCTGAGCCCTTGGTTGACCTGTTTGCTTTTGCGGTAAACTTGTTTAAGGGTGCAAAGGGTCGCAAACTCAATTCACTTGAGTGCCACGATTTAATGTGTAAAATTGGTGAAGTCGTGGTGGTTGGCGGTGTGCGCCGTTCTGCTATGATTAGTTTGTCCGATTTGGACGATGAAAGGATTCGCCATGCTAAAGCTGGCCCGTGGTGGGAAACTGCGCCGCATCGTGCGCTTGCGAACAACAGTGCGGTCTATAACGAGACTCCTACTGTCGGAAAGTTCATGGAAGAATGGCTCTCGCTATACAATTCTCATAGCGGCGAACGAGGGATTTTTAATCGGGAAGCTGCTCGAAAGACGGTTGAAAAATACGGGCATCGTGATCCCAATCATGAGTTTGGGACTAATCCTTGCTCGGAAATTGTCCTTCGACCATATCAATTTTGCAACCTTACAGAAGTAGTAGTTCGCCATGACGACACAAAAGAGACTCTCCTGCAAAAAGTGCGGGTGGCTTCTATTCTTGGAACCATCCAAGCGACATTCACCAAGTTCCCTTACTTGCGAAAAGTGTGGCAACGAAATACAGAAGAAGAAAGGCTCCTCGGGGTATCGCTCACGGGAATCTACGACAACTTACGACTATGCACCGAAGGTGAGGAATTAAATGAGTTACTTAGCGAATTGCGAGAAGAAGCCCGCCGCGCAAACCACGAGTTTGCAGACCTCCTTGGGATCCCTCGAAGCGCATCCATTACTTGCGTCAAACCCTCCGGCACAGTATCCCAGTTGGTCGATAGCGCCTCGGGGATTCATCCCCGTCACAGCAAATTCTATGTTCGCAGGGTTCGTGGAGACAAAAAGGATCCCCTATCGCAGTTCTTGGTCCAGCAAGGAGTTCCAGCAGAAGACTGCGTATATAAGCCTACCCAGACCACCGTATTCAGTTTCCCTCAACGGGCGCCTGACGGACTCACAAGAGCGGATGTTAATCCAATCAGCCATCTATCACTCTGGCTCACATACCAGCGTCACTGGTGTGAACATAAGCCTTCCGTCACTATCTCGGTTGAAGAGAAGGATTGGCCTGCTGTGGGCGCTTGGACATGGGAACACTTTGGCGAAATTAGCGGCGTGTCTTACTTACCTTATGACGGGGGCAGCTATCGCCAGGCACCGTATGAAGAGATATCTGAAGCAGAATACAACGAGCTAAAGGCCAAAATGCCAACGATTGACTGGGAGGCTTTTACTGAGCTTACGGACAATGTCGAAGGCGTTCAAACCTTGGCTTGTGTTGCAGGTGTTTGCGACATCTGATATAGTGTAAATGTCGGTACTTAGCAATAAGTACCGACATATTCAAACCGCTGATGCGTCAGCTTGCCATAGGAGCTTTTATGAGAATTAATCTTGACTTTGAAACACGCAGTCTGGCCGACCTGCCAACTGTAGGCTTGGACAACTACGCCAAGCACCCAAGTACCGAGGTCATCTGCATGGCCTACTCCGTCGATGGAGGTCCGGTACTACTCTGGCACCCAGAGGTTCCATTCCCCAATGTATTCTTTAACTCGAAGGCATCGTTCCAAGCCTGGAATGCCGCCTTTGAATTTCATATTATGAAATACGTGTTGGATCTGCCTGTCAAATGGGAACAGATGATCGACACAATGGCGTGGGCAGCGGCCAACAACGTGCCCCAAAGCTTGGAAGAAGCCGCCCTGTTTGTGAAGGTCACAGAACAAAAAGACCCAGCAGGCAAACGACTAATTCAAAAGCTTTCCAAACCACAAAAAGACGGGACGTTTAACAAGGATCCTGAGCTGCTAACTCAGATGTTTTCTTATTGCGTTCAAGATGTCAAAACAGAAATGGCTCTGGCGACAAAACTACGCCCAATTACACCCAATGAACAGCACATCTGGGTCTTAACCAACAAAATTAATGAACGTGGCGTTCCAATTGATACAAAAGAATTGGACAATGCCATTAAGGCAGTCAACGCAGAGAAGGACGATATCGATGTTGGCATCAAGGCCATTACTGGCGGCATCAGTGCCAAACAACCTGCCAAATTGGGTGAGTGGTTAGCAACCCAAGGCGTCCAAGTTGACAATCTAACCGCTGAAACAGTTGCCAAATTGGCAACGAATACGGAGCTGTCAGAGGCGGTGAAAAAAGTGCTGCAGTACCGCAGTGAGGGTTCCAGCACCAGTGTGGCCAAGTTCGAGAAGATGCTGGAAATTCAAAACGGTGGCCGGATTCGTAATTTGTTAGTGTACCACGGGGCCAGCACAGGACGTTGGGCCAGCCGTGGTGGTCTAAACATCCAGAATTTACCCAGACCGTCACTGAAGGACGATCAGATACCAGAGGCCGTAGAACGCATTTTAGTAGGTGGTGGCCGTGGTAGTATTCCCGAGCTGTCTTCGCTTGTCAGAAGCGTGATCAAGGCCCCTGATGGGCATGTATTCTTGGATGCCGATTTCAGTTCGATTGAAAACCGTGTTGGCGTGTGGATACCAGGTCAAAAAGACAAGGTGGACATGTTCAGAAACGGTTTGGATGAGTACAAGGTGTTCGCTTCAGAGGCACTGTACCAAGTGCCCTATGCTGAAGTGACCAAAGACATGCGCCAGATCAGTAAGTCGGCGGTGTTGGGATGCCTGTTTGGCCAAGGGCCAAAAGGTTTGGTGGCGTATGCCGAGGGCATGGGGGTCAAGTTGTCATTGCCCCAAGCTGAAATGGCGGTGAACAAGTACCGTGAGAGCTACTTCAAAGTGAAGGCATGTTGGCACGAGATGGAAGACAAGGCCATACAGGCCATTATGTCACCCGGAACTGCTACTGGGTTAGAGAATGGCCGTGTGGCGTTCAAATGCTCGAATAACGCCCTATGGATGCGCCTACCCAGTGGCAGGCTAATATGCTGGCAGGCTCCGTTAGTCGAGGAGGTCCAAACCCCTTGGGGCGCTACTAAGATGGGCATTACTGTCAGGAGCCAGAATACGCTTACGAGGCAGTGGAAGCGCAATAATCTTATCGGCTCCAGCTTGTTTCAGTCGTCCGTTCAAGGTACCGCAAGGGATCTCCTTGCCGAAGCCGTGGTACGGCTGGAGAATGTGGGCTATGGTGTAGTCGGGCTGATTCACGATGAGATCCTTTGTGTCGAACAAAATACTGACGCAGAAGACAAACTAACCGATATGATCTCGCACATGACCATTGCCCCCAGCTGGGCTCACGACATTCCGATTGCAGCTGAGGGTTGGGTTGGCGATAGATTTAGGAAGTGATTAGCACTTCCAGCGCTTGAGGGACGCTTTGGCTCTCTCAGCGTCGCCTTTGGCATGGTCCACAACACCTTGCATACGAGCGCAGAAAGAATCCTTTCGTGCCCCGCCTTCGGGCTGGGGTGCTTGCAAGTGTGAACCGGTCTCACGGTTGTACTTTTCACGACCCTTAGCGGTCAGACCAGCACCTTGAGAAACGGGCAGCTTTTCACCACGGCCAACAGACAGCACAGGACCACCATCTTTCATTTTGGCGGTCTTGGCCGACTCAATGAAATCCTGCTCTGACGGTGCGCCTTCTGAACCAAATTTACGCATATGTTCACCAGAACCGTGGGCGATACGCTCCTGTTTGGCATGAATATTCTCGTACAAACCGCCGTTCTTCATTTTAAGTGCGGCCTTCATTTCGGCAACTTCACCACCATCAGCGTATTTAAATTTGCTGGCTTCTTCAGCGGTATGGTAAACAGGATTTCTTGCCAACACCAAAGGACCAACTTGCAAAACCTCTGCCGCCGATTTAACTGGCTGCTGAGTGGCACGGTCATAGAAAAAACTGTGCCGTTCTGGATCCATGCCAACTTGAATCCAATCAGGGTGGTTCAAATACTGCTGTGCATTGGAATAAGCTTGCTCTGGAGTTGAAGGCTTCCAACCGCCGCTAATGGTAGCAAAGGTACTTTTATTAGTCTTTCCCGTTGCATAATTTTCTGCTGCTTTAGGGGCAACAGCAAAGTCTGCATCAGTTATGTGTGCATGACTATCGTAACCGATTCTGGGCCCAGCCATACCCGATTTAGCGCCTCTTTCGTGTATTGCAGGGACCCAAGTGCCATGATCTGTATAGGCAGGAATATCTAAGCGTATTCCAACTTGGTGGCCTTCGGGAAGATCTCTGGGTGTGCCAAGCAAACCCTTTTTATCTTCGTGCAAGGCACCGAACATTTTATCAAAAGGTTCGGGCTGGGGTACAGAACTATATGGAGTAACAGGCTTAAACTGATCCACCAAATTTTGATATTGCGCCGAAGTCATATTACCAGATGATATTTGCTTTGCAGCGTCGGTAAGCTCAGGAATGCGCTTGGTAACATCTTTGTAGTTCATGTTAATTCGGTCAACGGGTTTATCAAACACGCTAGACTCTTGCATGATACTGGGCATCAAACCCTTAGCTCGAAGGCTGGCTTCAATCATGTCTGCAGCTTTTGGGCCCAAGTTTTTAACTGCGGCTTTAGCGCCTTTGTACAAAGGAGCATCGAAGTTGGCAAACATACCAGTAACATCACCAACATCACTTGCCGGACCCTGTGTTTTTCCCGGCAGCAGATCTTTAATATCGCTTGAACCATAGGGGATTTCAGGAATATTAACGCCTTGAGAAGCCGCAGCGGCCCGTGTTGGCATCAAGGCCAAATTGGCCAAATCAACTGGAATGCCTGCGGTGGAAGCTACAGCACTACGAACAAACGATTTAGCCAAGTTTGCCGGATGAGCTTTAATATCCTGAATATAAGGACTAACGGCCTGCTTAATTTGGCTCAATGCGCTGGGCGAGTTGTCTGCATATGTTGCCATTGGGTCAAAAGGGGCGTCATCATCCATTGAGCCCCCTCCTGCCTTATGTGGCAAATTGGCGGGGTTATCAAATACAGATGTTTTATCTGCCGCCATATTAAGTGCAGGAGCCAAACCACTTAATGTAGCAGCACCAGCTTGCAGGTATTTACCAACCCTTGGAATTCTGCCAAGGAAAGGAGTTGCTGCAGCAGAGGTACCGCCAGCCAAAGATGAATATCCTTGCAGATCTTCGTTGGCTTTAAAACGATTGATGGCATCTTGCAGCTCATACCCACTTATAGCGCCAGCCACAGGCATAGCAAACGGGCTGGATAATTTACCGTGTGCATAATCTAAAGCAGCTTTTGGACTTGCTACGGGAGAACGATACTGATGCATCAAAGCCGCATAGTCTTTTTGTAACTGAGTCATTTGAGACGCAGGAGTACCCATAGGAGTTTCAGCAGCAGCTAGAAAGCTTTGGATACCAGACATTGTATTAATTGGCTGACCAGCAATTTTTTCAAATTCAGGTACTGGAACAGATACACTTCTTGGCCTACTATGACCTTGTTGAGTATCAGAATACTTTTGAACACCATAAGGGTTAAAGCCCTTTTGGCCAGCTGCGTTACTGGTCATGGTATCATAAAGTCGTTTAGCAGCCAAAGCTGTGCCAGTCGGAATAGCTGCTTTAGTACCCAAAACAGCGCCAGTAATTGCAGCTCCGGTTTTTAGTGCGCTATCCCCGGATTTATCAATGGGCTGGGCATTTATTGGACGGTAACCCGCAGTTTCCTGAAGAATTGTTTCTGGGGTATGGCCTGCAGCAACAGCAGCATCATAATCTGCACCGGATTTATCGGCGGCATAACGCCCTAAATCTTCATTAGAAACATAGTTCCCAGCCAAAGATTGTTGAATAATTGTTTGCGGTGTATGACCCCCAGCAATTGCAGCATCATAATCTGCGCCCGCTTTATCAGCAGCATAACGAGCAACGTCTTCTGAATAATCTGCCATAATTAATCCTTTTTCTTAGGGAACGCGCTTAGTGGAGGAGGCGTGTTTTTATTCTTAGAAAAAATGGCTTCCGCATCTGAATTCAGTTTTTGTAACTGATTATTATAATTTGCACGAATGGTTTCTGCTTGTGGGGTTCTCATAAACTGAAATGCGTCGGGTGTTTCGCCTTGTGCTTTAACTGCAGCTTCATATTGGCCATAAGCATTTGACAAAGCCTTGGTTCGTCTTAAACCAATTTCAAGTTCACCAGCATTCAAGTAAGTTGTTTTTGCTGAGTTCCCTGGACCAATACTCTTAGCTTGATCAGCCATTTTTTGGAATCCAATACCACCACGGGCACTCATTTCTCTAACTTTATCTGCGCCAAAAATGAATGCAAGTTGTTTTGCGTCACCGGTAGCAGTGTCAAGATCTTGGTTAAAATCTGGCCTAGCTTGGTTTTGAGCCAATTGTCGTAAACCCTGGATACCTTCTTCTTGAGCTTTACCACCAAATAAAGCTTTAGCAGCTTGCTGCCCGTAAGAAGCAACATCTTGCGGGTTCTTTTCCCACTGGAACAAATATGGTTTTTTAACAGCAGCGTCTTTCAAACGCTGTGCTCTAGCAATACCGTCATCGATATTGACCGATTGATTTTGCCAAGATGATGACATGGCCAAGGCATCTTTAAGTTCTTGTTCACGAACTTTAGCATCCGTTTCTATTCTGCTAGTTTGTGCAGTTTTAGCAACATCAATACTAGCTTCAGCGGCTTTAGACACTGCGCCCAAATTAGCCTCAACTTCTTTCGCTGTTTTTGGCATGGCAACAGGCTTAGGTGCTGCAATCGGAGCATTCATTAGGGGTTGCGGCAATTGAACAGGAGCGATTGCAGAAGTTTGTTGGTTTGGAATAAACCCTTGTTTAACATCTACTGGTGGAGACACCTTATCTCGTGCCAACTCTCGTTCTAAAGCAGCAATATCTATTTGATTGTTAGCTTGTTTTGCACGACGTAATTGATCTTGAAGAATTGCAGTACGTTCTAGATTGGGGTGTGGTAAACCGCCTTGAGTGGGCGCTGGCGTCGAAGGAGCAGCTTGAGTTGGTGCTGGTGTCGAAGGAGCAGCTTGAGTAGGTGCAGCAGGCAAACCGCCTTGAGCTGGCGCTGAAGGGGCAGTTTGAATAGGTGCGGCACTTTGAATAGGAGCGCCACTTTGGACCGGTGCTGCAGAAGGCACTGCACTTAAGCCGCCTTGAGCCGGAGCTGGGGGAGCAATATTTGCTGTCGCATCTGGCTTTGGCATTGGAACATCTTGAAGATTTTTATAGTATGTTCCCGTAGGTGTTGTAAACGAACGCGGCATAGAATTTTGTGTTCTGATCGAATGCTTCAGTACAACCGGCTCACCGTTTTTATCGTAAACCGTAAACTCAAGTTGTTTATCCAGTTCGGGATTGTGCTGGTACTGTTGTGAAGCATTAAAAGCCTCACCACTATACTTTGTCATTTCTTTATGATAAGCCAATTGAGCTTGCGTTGGGTCACCACCAGAACGAACCCTTGCTTGATACCTAGCATATGCTTCTTGTTTTAGCTTATCAGGAACACCCGAGTATTCACCGTAATTTTGGCTTTGTTCGGGAGTGCTGGCAGGAGAACCACCTTGCATTGGTGCGCCACCTTGCATTGGTGCGCCGCCCTGCATAGTGGGTTGAATAGCGTTTGGATTTTCCGCTCTCATCTCGGCCAAGGAACGTTCTTGTTGAGCCTGAGCAGCACGGAACGCCTCACCTTGCATTTTCATATTGAACAGTTGGTTCAATTGGGCTTGACGTTGGGAATCAATATTAGCCGCCACATCAGGACGGCCCAGCGAAAAGGCTGCAGCTTTAGTCAGGCCGTGCATGAAGTCGCTAGGCATGGCCGCTTGGCGGCGATCCATTTCTTGCTGTAGATTCTTTAAAATGGTAGCAGAATCAATTCCAGCGGCAACTGGAAACTTTGTGCCACCAAGGTTGACTGTGGCTTGTGTACGTACCGGCTCGTTGCCGGATGATTGGTCGTCGTCGTTTAATGTTTCGAGTGCCATAATATTCCTTATCCAGTAATACCGCCAGAATAGTCCATTGTTCCGGAGCTGTCAGTTGATCCAGGAACTTGACCAGTTGTTCCAAAATTTACGGCTCCGCTACCACCACCGAATAAGTTGGATAGCCCACCAGCAAACAAATCGCCAAGAGTTGAACCACCAACTTTGGTACCGGCCAAGCCACCAACACCAGAAAGCAATGCAGAAAGTTGATTTAGCGGAGTGGTAGTAGCAGTAGAATTGACAGTAGCACCAGGGCTAACGCTGCCAATCACATTTGCTTCATTGGCCGTTGTGGTGAATGGCGAAGTCATTTGAGTTTGACCGGCGTTCATCAAATCAGCAATATTTGTTTGATTAACTTGGCCAGCAGCTGATGCAGCATTGACCGCATTTGATTGATTTTGAATAGCATTTTGCAACTGATTAGCTTGCAAGTTTGCCAGCGCATTACCCTCAGCAGTGGCGTTCGCTGTTTGACCACGCAAGCTGCCAAAGTTACCAGAACCAATGTTTTGGGCTTCTGGTTGAGCTAAAGTGGTAGGCAGCAACTGTTGCAACTGTTGTTGCTGTGCCGCATACAAACCACCCAAGGGGGTGTTGGTATTAGGCGTCATCTTGCCTGAAGCATCAGCAGTAAAGGGGTTTGCACCACCGCTTGCAATCTGGTTCAGAGTACTTGAAGCTTGTGTAAAAGGGTTGTTTGCACTTCCTAATTGATTGAAGGCATTTTGTGCCAACGTATCACTTAGTTGAGGAGCACCGGCAGCATTTGTTTTTGCCTGATTGACAATATCCTGCTGTGCGGTGGTATACCAAGAAGGCAGTGAGGTTGACTGCGATCCAGTGGATGTAGATAAATCAGCTAGTACGCCCATGATAAATTCCTTTATTTAATATTATACACCGCCGCCAAGCTTTTTATGTGCTTGTGCTAAGTATTCTAGCGGGCCTTTACTGTCAGGAGGCAACTTATTTGGAGCAGCATCCCGTTTGTGTTTACGAACTTCCTGCATAAATTGATCCAAAACTTTAGCACCAGCTTGATTGGAACCGTTACCTAAACCAGATACTACATCGGCGGGGAAAACAAATTCGCCGTTTGCCAACATGGCTGGAATGCTATCGCTTGTGCCGTCACCTTTACCAGTAACATATGTATTACTATGATCAACAGCATTTAAACCACCTTGACTATAAAACTCAGGATGGTGGCCTTCAACTTCACCGCCTTCAGCATGGGCTTGCCAAGAAGTCAAACCAATATGTGGATGCGGAATATTGCTAGTGAAGGGAGCCAACAAACTGGTATGGCTATGGCCAAAAGTTGGGTTAAGCTGCTGTATGTGTGTGCCTTCCATAGAGCCAGAAACGTTTGGCACTTCTTCGTCCAAACCATCATTGCCGCCAGTACCAAAATTCAAAATAGAACCGCCTTCTTTGGCGTTGTATTGAATTTGGTAGGGGTTGATAATCTCTTGGAACTGTTGTTCTTGACCGGGGTTGAAACTACCCATTGGCGACAAAGAAACTTGTTTACTTGTACCAAAAGTTGGTGAAAGGGTTTGAAGTGCGGTGGTGCTGCCGCTAGAGCTGGTACTGCCGCCAGTATCGAAATGTTCAATATGGCCACCTTGTTTAGCAAAAATTTCTTCGTTCATAAATGGGTCTTTCGATTGTTTATCTTGTATTTGACTCAAAGGTCCTTCTTCAAAATTTCCTTCTCCAACGAGCCCGATGTGTTTGCCGCCACCAAAGGAACCGACAAGGTTGGGCAAGCCGGTTTGCCCGATTACCAATCCTAATCCCAGTCCAAGACCGCCGCTAACCGGTGCAGGAGCCGGTGCTGGTGAGGGCACAGGTGCAGGAGCTGGTGCTGGAGTGGGCACAGGTGCAGGAGTGGGCACAGGTGCTGGAGTGGGCACAGGTGCTGGAGCTGGTGCTGGTGAGGGCTCGGGTGCAGGAGCCGGTGCTGGTGAGGGCTCAGGTGCAGGAGCTGGTGCTGGAGTGGGCACAGGTGCAGG
>Ga0208743_1000275_pt1 | contig 18131 bp, 15 predicted proteins | sample CryBogCBH04Jul08_FD_184615 | JGI IMG/M metagenome (GOLD analysis project Ga0208743, IMG submission 184615) | Freshwater microbial communities from Crystal Bog, Wisconsin, USA - CBH04Jul08 (SPAdes) (version 2) | ecosystem: Environmental > Aquatic > Freshwater > Lake | place: Crystal Bog...
GATTTCTCCATAGACTTCGCGCCTTCTGAGGGAAAAAGCTTCTCCAGATCCCCTTTTGTCAGGACAGATACACCCCGACGCTCAAGGCTAGTCAGGCTATTAATAAGCTCCATTCGTTTCATAAGTAGACTCCATCCCTAACTTTAAGTAGGGTTTTATGGTACATATTATCAGAATGCTTATTTTTTGCCAATAAATAACTTCAAACCATACTTTTTTATACATCCTCATACTTTTCACTGTAATAGGCATTAAATAAGAATCGGATGGCAGCAAAGGAAGTACGCTACGGGGAAATGGTTACATCTGTCTGAAAGAGCCGAGCTCGCACTTGAAGATTGGATTGATGCTTCAGGAATAGCAGAAGGCTTTTTGATTCGCCGTATGACAAAGCAAGGTAGAATTTTACCGAGAGGTACTTCGAGGGGGCATATCAACTGAATCTATAAACGCTTGGCAGCAGAGGCGGAGTTAGATTCTCAAATGATCGAGCACGTTATTGGGCAATTGATGCGAGTGGGGTCTGCTCAAGATTTACTCAATTCAGGAGAGAGCATGCCAATGCTCATCAATCGGGGTCGGTGGACTAAGACGGATACGGTGATGCGATATGGGGAGAATGCGTAGGTGGTGGTATGAGTGTATACGCCTATGCCAAACCTTAATAATTCATAACATGACCATTTATGCCTGCTCAAATACAGACCGCTATCGCAAGAGTTTCCAAAGATCCCACGCTTTTCGCGTCAACACGGTAGCATGGATAGCTAAGACTAAAGAGATAATGAAAACGAAACAGTAAGCAGTACGAACGGCATCATATAACCAGATGCTGGAGATACCGTGAGACCTAAAAGTATCAAGGGCAGCGAGCAGTATCTTGATTGCATCAGGAGAAAATATCACTGCCACCATGATTGCCATAAATGTTAACGGAAGCGCCTTTGCGAAGAAAAGTTGCTTAACTTTAGCGCAATCTCGCACATTATCTTCAGAGCGCTGCCTAGGGATAATCGCGAGTATATTTTTGATCTCCAAATACCATAAGCTGTAAAGTATCGTAACAACTGCTACTAATAGGGTGGCCGCAGAGAGTAGGTCGCTCATTATTATGGATTAGGTTGCACATTCAGCCGTGTGCATAGATCATTGTAGGAAGATGCGGCTATTTCATAGGTGGATATACTGCCCCTCATCTTAGTTATCGGAGTTAAACGCCCATCAATATCAGCAAGCAACTTGTTGAGTTCTTCTACGATATTTTGACTTTTAATTACTGCAGTGTATGAATCAAATGGATTGGTGCGCGTTGCAGAATGTAGCGTGTTTTGCATTGTTGTTTTCGCATAAATTCGGATTTGATACTGATACTTTGAAATTACAGATCCAATGAGGGAGCGGCTCCCTGTAATGCTAGTTTGGAAGAGTCTGCATACAGTCCTTTCATCTGGAATGGTTCCATTAAAGACATGCTTCATAAGAAGAAATAGGCGATACTCCAGTATGTCACTTCCACGCTTGTAAGCGCGTTGTCCTTGAATCATTGCGAGATATTCTTCAATTGATGCGGCAACGTAAGCATTCAATTTAGTATTGAGGTCAGCGCTCGTGCAACCGATAATCTCAGCAATTACAGCCTGCTCTTGAGGGGATATATCGATGGTGGTAACCAGTTTCAATATGGTCTTCTGTGATTTCTAACGACTTGTACAACTAAAATTAGAGAAACATATAAACTCTTGATAATCGCTTACTTTTTGACCTCTCTACAAGCCCGTCTATATGCCTGTCTACAATAGCATAGATCGATGGAGTCAGCTTATTTATTAACCCAAACATCACATTTATTTACCCAACCCCTAATCTAAAGTACACATTCGCGAAATTGATTAGCAACTGCCCCCACCATCCCTGCAACACTGTCCGCCAATTCTTTCATTGCACTCGCGCTATTACTGAGCACCTCCGCATCCGGAAAATAAGCTAGAGGAGCGACCGGCCTAACCGTTTCTTCATGATCTGTTGCAATATTACTAACCACCCACTAACCTACACTGACTAAATGACTTTAATTATGAGTCTATTTGGAAGCGACTACATGATTCTTTTAGCGGATCGTAGGCTTTCATCAAATAGCAAAACTGTAGATGATGAATCCAACAAAGCAGCAACCATGCCTAGGCTAAGAGGTGTTCCCACTAATTGCGATTTTTACAGGGTAAATTGAAATTGAACCGCTGAGTATTTTATGTCTTGGTGGGCACAAATCCTTAGAGCGTGGAATTTATATGGGTAAATATGGTAAAAAAGTGGAAAAAGTGCGTAAAATTAACGGACTATGAGAACACAAACAGCGGCAACAAAATCCAATCCAGCCATCTTTAACTCCATTCCCAGTTCGGATGACTTGGGACTTTTTAAGGGCGCCGGCAAGCCAAACTACGATAAGGTTAAGGACATCTTGGGGTATTCGAAGCAAGATATTTCAGTTGCCTCAGGCGTTCCGTTTGGATCAGTCCGCTTTGACAAGAAGATCCCTGCCGAACTTACCGAACGAGTGACCGAATGGGCTACGGCAATCGGGTTGGTACATGGGTTCTTTAAAGATGAATCAAAGACAATTTTGTGGTTTAAGGTGCCCAATCCTCTGTTGGGCGATGTTGCGCCTCGTGACATGATTAAAGTTGGACGCTTTAAAAAGTTGCTTAAATTTATTCAAATAGCGTTAGAAGAGAGTCGTTAATTGGCGGTTCGTAAATCGACACTGCACCAAAGGCGAAGATCTTTATCTGCAAAAAAAGTTGAAAATCAAGACGTTGGTAGGCGAGTAACCCACTTGCTAGAAGAGGGTACTGTTGAAAGCTTAACTAAAGGCAAGCAACTATCCCAAGACTATTTAAAGTATCAATGGGATTTTTATTCGGAGCTGGCTTTTCAAAGAAGTGTTATCCAAGACAGGCTGTTAAGCGCCATTGCCCAAAGCTGTGTAACGGATTTAAAATTTAGCTCTTGGCAGCGCGTCATTGGTTGGAAATACTCGAATCATCCACTTTGCACCCTTGGCAGTATTAAACAATTTGGTGGCAGATTTAATATTGGCGAGGACATCTCCCAAGCCAATACCCTAAAAACATTTCAGGCTCTCTATCTGGCCGAAGATCAAGGCACCGCCCAGGTTGAGGCTTTTGGTAGCCAAGTGCCTAGTGAAAGTTTAACTGTAGATGAAGTCGCACTTACCAATAAGCGCTCCTATAGTTGCATCAGCATTTCGGGGTCACTGGATAAGGTGGTTGATTTGACGAAGAAAGCATCTTTGACTAAATTTGTTCGATTGATTTCCAGCTTCACGATTCCTCAATCAATTTATGACTCAGCAATACGATTGGGCATACCTGAGCCTACTCTAGTAAACACAAGCACTCTTTTGCTTGAGTCGTTTCTAGCGCCTAATTGGCGCAAAGAGCCTGCTCAATTTGATATCCCAGCAAACAGCCAAATATTTGGACAATTAGCGCATCAGGCTGGGATAGACGGCATTCTTTTCCGATCAACTAAAACTGGTAAAAAATGTTTAGCGATTTTTCCCTCTAATTTCGGCGGCGGTAGCTCGTCATTAGCCGTGGATGATGATCCTCCTGATAGCTGGACCCCAAAGGTCATTAATTTAAATAATTTCGGGTTGTGTGAAAAAACTGCTAAACAAGTTAAAGCAAAAAAGTAAACGGAAATATCTCAACTTAGATTGCGGAACATCGAAAGAATCTCAAGTTGCGATACAGATTTGGTCAATGCAGCCTTTGCGAGATTTTTTCCTAAGCCATTGATTTACTTGAATTACTAAAACCCAACTTCAATTACCGACGATAGCCCTGAGTCAAAGAAGGTGCTCTGAGAGTTTGACTCAATAATTTTCTTCTCATTGAGAGCGTGTACACGTCTTCATAAATCCTTTTCAACTCCAGTAAAAAATAATTTACCTCTAATTTTTTGCACGAATACAACACATTTATGCATTAGAAATTAAATTTTTTTATTAAGTCAAAAAAGTCAATAGAAATTTTTGACTCGCTAATTTTTTGATAGCGAAAAAGCTCACGGCGCCTTACTACTCCTGCTTTGGAAAAAATACTTCGCCAATAAAATAAAAAAATAAGTTAAGCCATAAAAATCAATAGAAATTTTTGATTACCTTCAATGTGTGTACGATTTTTTGATTCCTCTAAAAACCTTATACATAAAGGCTTGCAGGCAATTTCATTTTGGACGTAGGATGAACGCATCGACATGAAAAAAAGATGAGATTATGAAACTACGAAGTCAAGCTATTACCCGAAAATCGTTTTCGAAAAAATTTACTTATATCGAAATTGCACCCAAAGACATCGTGCTTGATAGTGCGGTTATTCGTAGAACAAAGCAGGCTCTGCTAGAAAAACAGGCGGCCAATGGTCTTCTTTTTGACGATAAGAACCAGAATTCATTAGCAGTTAATCCCCATATTGCCCTTGCTATATTGCAAGCGCATCCGCCTATCGTGATGCCGATTGGCAAAAATGCGACTGTGTTTGGACTGATCGCGAACTATGGCTTGATCCACTTACTCAAACAAGTGGCTAGCGCCAGCCCTCTTGAAAAAATTCACTGCTTACTCCTTGAGCACTGCAACGATGCTGATCTAGCCCATCTGTATGCCAGCACTCAATTTGCAACCAATCATCTATCCGATAACATTACCTATCAAGAGTGGGATGCAGGCCAATTACATGACTGCTTTAGTAAAAGGCTGAGTGATAGTCAATTTGCCCGGTTTCTTAGATTAACGATTAAACAATTTCGAGACATGAGGGCGGCGCAAAACCGTGTACACACTCATGAGTAAGCTCGTTTGTAACGACTATGCGCAAAGCCAGGAGCTGCGCATCATTTACAAGTTCATGTATCCCAGCGGGGATTTTGATGAATTTATCCATCGAGCTTGGTGTGGGCCTAATTGGCCGATCCATCTCGATTTTTACGAGGCGTGCGAAGTAATTCAAAATCATGAACCCGATTTTGCACTTCGCCAGTTATTGTTTTTCCTGCGACCTTCTGCCCAATTTCGAGCATGGAAAGAATGCGTTAAAAGCTTGGGACGGATCTGTAAGGAAGTAAATGATCTTCAAGATAAGACAGAAGAAGGTGAAATTCCCTTTACCAGTTTATTTAAAACTGCCAAGGCGATTGAAGTACTCATTGAAGAGCACTATCCACCCGAATCCATAGGTGACTTATTTCCTCAGTTTTATCCACCTAAGCCCAGTAAGAAAAACCCACATCTTCAGAGCTGCGTGAGCACTGGGAACCCCATGTATCGAAAAGGCTGCTATAGCTTCCCTTTATATGCCACGCTCTTTAATGATCCAAAACAGCCCCTGAGCACATTGCCTATTGAAGGGCAAGACAATGGCCACCATTACTATGCAAGATTTTTAGCTCATCTTTATCGCTGTGCCAATGAGCGCCGATTTATACCGGTGAACGCCAATCGCAATCAAGTTGCCATTAATCGTGAGATTGCTTATCGAAATCCTTATGCCTTCTTATTGCAGCCAGTAGGATCAGCCCCAGACCACTCTAGGGTTTGCGAAATTGAGCGGATAGTTCGAATGGCAAGCGAAGACTGGTTAGATTATCTTTTAGAAAAACGAGCATTAATTGAGAGAATTATTTCCCGGCCCTATGATCAGCTTGGCCGCGTCTGCGCCCTACTTTTACGAAACCCCCTCTTGAGCGATCCGGTTGCTCAAGAACTAATCGATCTTAAAATCATTTTGCAATTTTTTACTGAGACGCGCCGTGCCGGCAGAAATGCCGGCGGTGGAGGTAATTCTCGTGATGGGGGAACTCAGACTGCTGGCCACCATCTTTGGATTTTGCCTCCCATCCAAATCCAATCGCAAGAAGATGTCTATGGCAACCCAGTTCAAGCCTATCGACTGCCTGATGAGGGCATTAGCCCAGAGCGCGCTAAAGAATTAGAAGATCTTGGGGAGCATCCCTTTGAAGATTTGATGGGTGAGGAGGTGAGCATAGAAGTACTCTTTATGGAAGAAGGATTGGCTTCAGAACTCAAACTAGAAAAACACACTAGTCATGCTCAATTATTACTAGCCACTCAAAATCAGGGGCTTAGCTGGACCAAATGCAAATACACGCATGAAGAAATAACGGCTTTCATCCAGTTTCTTCACAGTAAAGAGGATTGGGCACCCAAAATTATCCTGATGACCGTTATTTTGGCAATTGATCTGGAGATGGCCCTCAATGTAGAGCTTGCTCCTAGCCAAGACTATCAATGGCTCTCCGGAAAAAATCGCTATCAGATTACAGGGGGCAAAGAGGAGAAAGCCCAACAGGGCTTAAGCGAGCCGCTACGGGTATGCAAAATTAGGCAAAGTGGGGCCGCCACTCAAAATACCGAGGACCCTAGCTCACCTGATCATTTCTGCGCATGGGTACTACCGATTCCCGTGCCCGCATTAAAGCAATATGCCAATATCGACAAATCAGAACAGTATGAAACCCATCTGAGCACTCTAGCTTTTCATGATCAGTCCGGCATAGCGCAGGCATTAATTGAGAAGCAAGCATCAAATAGCCCTGCATACTCAATCGCACTATTTTCAGAAGAAGAAAAAGTGGCAATCCGTAAGCAATGTCGTGCATTGCTAAAGGAATTTAATCAGGGGCTCAATGAGGGTATTACCCAGACTCAAGGAAAGCGAAATCTGAGCCTAGGCATTATTCGCGAATATGGAAAGAACTATCTGATTCAAGCGGGGTTTGAATCCACCCTGATAGACGCATTGGACTGGAATCTTCCCTTGGCCATTACACCAGCTACACATTATTTCACTAGCCCCTTATGGCAAAAGCCCAAGCTGAGCAGCTTAGGTCTGCAATATCAACTCTCAGAACGAACTGCCCTTTTTAATACAGGTCATCATCAAAAGTTACCGGGAATGGGTAATCATGCAATGGGGGCTACCGGTTTAGTCAAGATTGAGCCAGTGCAGGCCTGGATTGAAAAACTTATCAGCAATATATCGTCCCACCCTCATACCATTGCTTCTAGAGGTGATGCAAAGCAATTTATAGCAGCCTTTAATAGTTATAGTCTATATATGGCGCTGTGGTTTTGCATGGAAACATCCCATCGCCCACACCATGTCCCTTTTGCCGATGTAAAGCGCATTGATCCAATGCACAATCTGATAAAGATTAAAGATAAATCCAATAGTGATGGAGACAAGTGTCGACTGGCTTGGGTATCTGAATCCTTAGAAGAAGCAATGCAGGCGTATGCACAAAATGTCGCACACCTTCTGTCTTGGGCGTCGCAAGAAGATATTGAAATCGCAGCGCCCTTCACCGCCACTTTAATTTATTTAGAAATAGATAAACACAGTAGTCAACACTTGAGTATTCATGAGCTCAGATCAAACTATTTTGCTCGGCAGATTCGAGAAAATCTTAAAGTAGAAGCCAACTTTTATCGCAAACTGATGTCTAGTTTGCTTCGGTCAAACGCCCTACCTCTAAGCGCTCAAGATGTTGAGCGTTGGCTTGGTCATTGGATTCATGGCACTGCACCCTATCATCTCTTTAGTACCGCCTCCCCGGTAGCTTACATCAAGAGACTTGAGGGGCCTTTATGTTCAGTGATCACCGGTTTAGGTTTTAGGCCAATCTCCTTTCAAATGCCAGCATTCAAGATGGGCTCATTTGATGCTCAAGCACTAGCGGCATAGAAAATCATGCTTACTGTATCAACATCGAAAGAATTCATCGCGTCACAGGTGAAAACTTCAGCGCATAATTTTAAGCTTGAGCTCAATCATCATTTAAACCATAGCAAAGATCTTGAACTAATCGATCGCATTCAAAGTGCGATAGCACCATCCATACTCACGCAGTTAGAAGATTTTGATAGCACACAAAAAATTCATGACTACATCAGAAAAGTATTATCTGATCTACTAGCAGATGAGCTCAAAGGAAATGGGGCAAACTTAGCGCTTACCTGGGGAATGAGCTTGTTGCAATTTCCAAGCGCCTTATTACCTTTGCGAAATAGCCAAGCGGCTGATCAGATTGCCCTACTGCAAGCATTTTATTTAGAGTTCATTAACAAACTACTTTCTCGATTAAAGACCCAAGCCTCATTTAATCGCGATGGCATTAGCTGGCTATTTGAGATCACCAATCAGTGGTGGCGTCACCATGAGGCAGTTGCTCAAGTAGGCATCAATAAACAAGCCATTATTAGCATCAGCATCCCTGAGCCCAATATTTATGCCCAGGAAGATGAGGATGGCCATCTTCACCTCATGCATATTCTTAAAGCCTTAGAAATGGGAGACTTATCCGCGATTGCCTGGCGAAAATTATCTGCTAAGGAACAATTTGGAGGATATTTATTCTTTGTAGCCAGCTTTTCAGGCGTGAACTATTCCAAACTCCAAGCCATTGCCCATCTGAGTTTATTAAAAAGAAAACTCGATGCCCCATTCAATAGCATGCTACTTCCCATTGATAGCAGCCTGAAGCTAGCGAACGTCTACGATCTTGAAGCGCTGCAATCCGGGAAAAACCAAACCCATCGCTGGATACCGGACCCCCTATCGGCTTTCATTTATAAAAAGCTAAGGAAACATTGGGATTTTGAACCTCAAGGATCAAAATTTAACAGTCAGTGCATCCAACTATTTATCCAAAGTCTTAAATCGGTCTTGATCACCCAAAGTGCCTCATCTAAATCTTCATTAAGTGGAGGAAAAATTCTCCAACTTAAAAATGCCTTAGAATTTTTTAAAAGCACCTCCTCACTCATCAGCGCAAGCAAGACCTCTCACAGTCGCATTTTGCCGGCCTTCTTATGGCATTACCAACAAGGCCACTATGAGAGTAAAGACTTGGGTTTTCCCAGTTTAGAACGCTTAGCAAATATTGAGCTGATGACTAAAGAGATGATGCCTTCAAGTCGGAGAGTACGTGAGCCTGAGTGTTCTGATGAGTTGGCGTTGATGACAGAAAAGAGGATCACCTATCAAACACATTGGGCGAAAAATTGCTTACGCTCCATTGATCTATTTTCAAAGGGCGGACAGCAAAGCAAGCAAGATTCGATTGCATTACTGGAAACAATCAGCTTAGAGTTCACAATAGCATTAGGAGAGGATGCCCTCTTTGTATTATTGATACGTTGGATGCAATATCTGATTCTCAATGCATCTGAGAAAAACGGAACAGCGCTTAATTATCCAAATGCACTCTTACCGCCCATGGTGCAAATGTACGAGCTTTATGCTGACTTTAAAGATTTGGATGCAGAATCTAGACTCGAAGAATATGATGATCTAGAAATAGAGTCTTTGTACAACCAAAGTGATCAAGATACCTTGAGATCTGCCTGGAACTCCTTTCACGAATACTTAATCTCCATTGGGTACATAGAGGCCAAGCAATTTACCCCCGTTAAAAAACGTTCAAAAATCTCCAAAGTGGATAGCGAATATATCAGCGAGCCAGAATTCCAGTTGGCACGTGAGACTTTGTACTCTAAAACCAGTGAATCTCTGGAGTTTCGAAATACCTGCATGATGGTGATGACCCTATCCTATCGATTAGGCTTGCGTCGCTCGGAAGTGACCAAATTATCAAGTTCACACATTTCATTCTTATCAGGGAAAATCGACCGCCTATCTGTTCAATGGTGGTCGCAGCGGCGCATCAAAACAAGTTCATCCAATAGACTTATTCCCATAAAGGCTTTGCTAGATGAGAGAGAAACTCTTTTCTTGGAAATAATGACGCTTGCCAGAAGGCGGGGTCTATGGGTCAAAGAGGCAATTTTGCATGCCACAAAAGAAGATCTCATTATTCTGCGAGATAAATATGCATCACACCCAGTCGCTCAAGGTAACAATTTCCTATTCTTAGATGATATAAATTTGAACGACCCCATTAAAGCGACTGCTGCTGTCGATAAAATCATTAAATTGATTCATTGGGCGCTGCGACATCCTGGGGGGTCTTCGAAAGACTTACGCTTTCACCACCTGAGACATTCATGCGCAAGTAATACACTTTTACTACTCCTAGGTATGCATTTGCCTAATTCACAGTTTTATATACTGAATACCATATTCGGAAATCCCAGTGCAATTAAGCTATTAAATACATTGGGCAATGGCTCTTTTGGGACCGATTACTCCGATATCCAAGTTCAATCAGAAGAATTTACATTCCGAGCGCACAAAGCTCGAGAAATACTATTGGGAGGAGATGACTCTTCTAGTTCCGAGGTTTATGTAGTCGCTTGCCTACTGGGGCACTCCTCGCCAATGACTACGCTTGCAAGCTACATACACATCATTGATTTACTGCTTGGGGCTTGGCTAAATAATGTTTTATTAAATCAGTCGATTCTTCATATTAATTAAGGTCACCGGGCATTGAGAAAGTGATTGCCTAAGAACTATCGATCACAGTGACCCTGTCTCAAAAAGAACTATGGTCTAAAAATAGAGTGAGGTCGCGATTAACTCCCTTCAGAATGGGGGCATTACCCTGCCACTTGAGGTGCCGTCACAAAACAAAGATGTATCCCGATTTGTGCGCTTCATGAGAAGAACTTGGAACTGGGCTGCTCGATTTAACTATTCTGACTTTGCCAAACTCTGGGGAAAAATGAAGGCTTGTAATGCATTTACAGACAACCCTTCTCGATACCAATTACTTGATCCGGGCGAAATAGGCTGATTTATTGACATTAATGCAGTAAATAATCAGTTTTATTGACAGAATTAGTTCAATTTGCACGAAATACGCTATTTTATTGACGTTTTGCAATGTCAGTTTGAGTGAATGATGAAAGCAATGAGTAACGCCTCATAACGACAACCATTAATAGAGGTAAGTAGTAGAAACTTACTTCTCATCCTCGTTCACATACTCCATCAGGTCTTGCACCTGACAGCCAAAGAATTTACAGAGCTTATCAATATTGTCGGTTACGGTACTGTAACTACGCGCATTGATCATTTTGGATAGCGTAACCCGATTAATTCCAGTCACTGCAGACAACTCATTAATAGTGACGCGCCGCCCCTCTTTGAAGTGCTTTTCAGCTAACAGTTCTTGTATACGAAAACGGATCATTGTTTGTACATATTAACAGATGCAAATAATCCTTGACTTTTGCATTTTCTTTTGTTAATATAAGTTAACTTATGAAAGGAAATGAATATATAAATACTTTTTACCATGGACGGTAAAGCCCCTAATTAGGGCCTACCAACTAGCAGAACTGCAATTCCAGCCATAAAGACTGGATGCGCCTTAATAACGTACTCATACCTACAAAGCCAACTTAACTACAGAAAGAAAATGATGACGAACCCTACTACCCCTATCCCTACCCCTTCCTTTACTCCTGAAGATTTAGCCAGCCAAGCAAGCCAAGGACTCATCGAGCAAAACGCCTTTGTCACCGCCTCCTTTATGCCAAAGGTGCTACGAGTGCTAAAGATTGAGTATCACGCTGAATTTACGCTTTCCCCCTGCCCGATCTACCGAGCCCTCCTGTTTGCAGATGGCGTAAAGTTCGCTGTCGAGTGGGTAGTTAAGCACGAGTACATTGTCATCACCCCAAACCAACTAGTCACCATGCTCTTTAATGGTCCACAAGCAAAATCGGTTGAGGGTTATATCCAAATTGAGGGTTTGCATCGCCTAGATCGGCCCGATACCAGCTTTAGCATCTTTCATACTGCGCCCTTAGATTGGTTTGCCAACCACATCGAGCTCCGTCAAAAAGCGCAAGAGGCTTGGGAACTGCTTGATGATAAAAACCGTGGGCTCATCAATGCAGTTCTTTTTGAGGGAGATCTCTTTAAGCGCTTTTGCAAGGGGCCCAGTTCCACCAGTCACCATCACAATTACCTTAATGGCAATATAGAACACACTTTAGAGGTTGTCTTTAATGTTGCCCAAAACATGCGGCGCTATCCTACCGCCAATGAGCAACTAACTTTAGTCTTCGCTTGGCTGCACGACGTCGGGAAGGCAGATGAATACAACCCCACCTTCGATAGCGAAGATCCCAGCAAATCGTACAAGCTCACATCAGATGGATTTTTTCATGGCCATAAGATGAATGGCTTAAACCTGATAGTTAAAGCGCAATTAAAATATCTGCCATCCTACCCAGTAGCTAGCTTTGATAATTTACGCCACTTGATGGAGGCGACCGTGAACTCGGGCTCTAGTGGTTTTCGTCCCCCTCAAATGCTCGAGCACTTACTGGTTAGTAATGCGGACAGTGCATCGGCAGCTGCTAATCTTTATGCAAGGGCTTACAGGCCTGGTCAATCCTGGGGAATGGCACCCGACAAGAGTCTTAATTTTCGTTATGAGGTGTGATCATGGATAACCATATCAACACCCTCAAGCCTACATCGACGATTTGCGAAGCTATGCCAGCTACCGAGGCAACTTCTTCAGAAATGCTTGCCGCGACTGTGTTAAAAATTGAAGGAGCGTACTCGCCTTCAACCATAAGAGCTTATCGCGCCAACTTTGCAAGTTTCATCGCCTATTGTGCTGAGCTGGGATCGGCCCCTTTACCAGCTAGCGCAACTACCATAACCAGTTATATTTCTCATCTGGCTAACGGCCATCTGAAATCAGCCAGTGTAAGAATGGCTGTGACGGCGATTGCGGCGATTCACCGTCTGAATCGATTGGATGATCCCACTAAAGATCCAGATGCCCTCTTGGAGGTAAGGCGAATGCACCGCAAACTGGGGCGCTCTAGTAAGCAAGCTCCGGGAGTCACGCACACGGTTTTGGAAAAGCTCATTAGTGTGACGGATGATTCGTTACGAGGGATTAGAGATCGAGCGCTTCTGCTATTAGCCTATGACAGTCTTTGTCGTCGCAGTGAGTTAGTGTCGCTTCGGATTGAAGATATTAGCAATCTGAATACCGGTAAAGGATTACAGATTCGACTGCGCAAAAGCAAGACTGATCCCAATGCCATGGGGAAATGGTTGCATCTCTCTAAAAGGACACAGAGAGCCATTGAAGATTGGATTGATGCTTCAGGAATAGAGGAAGGATTTCTGATTCGCAGAATAACCAAACATGGTGGAGTCTTGCCAAGAGGCATTTCAGGCGGACATATTAACCGGATTTATAAACGCATAGCAGCAGAAGCAAAGTTAGATACAGATATGGTCGAGCACATTAGCGGTCACTCGATGCGAGTGGGGTCTGCTCAAGACTTACTTAATTCAGGTGCAAGCATGCCAATGCTGATGAATCGAGGTAGATGGACTAAGACGGATACGGTAATGCGGTATGTTGAGAATGCGCAGGTGGTGATTTGAGCAAAACCATTTTAAAACCACCTAGACAGGGCATCTACTCCGTCTACATACTAAAAATATAATCCGACTCAGCGCACCAAGTCGGGGAATTTATCCACTTTGATGATTTAGGCGAAAATTAATGTATAGTATAGCCAACATATCTGTGAGCTGTTTTAGCCTCTTGTTAAGACTATCGCCTCAGATTCAAAAGAAAGGGTTGTCCATGCATTCCATTAAAAATAATGCACTATTAGTTGCAGGTATGTTGTGCCTTGCGAGCATTTCAAACTTCGCCTTTGCTACCCCCGTCCCTGAGATGGATGGGGACTTAATTGGTCAAGTTGGTCTAGTCATTGCTGGAGTTGTTCTCATTGCCAGACGTGCAATGAATAAATCAAAAGAATAAATTCAATTGGGTTTACTCCCAAATAAAAACCGCAATCAGAAAATTCAGATTGCGGTTTTTATTTGGGATCAAGATTCTCTTAATGGCTACCAATAAGACCAATACCCAAAGCCTATGACATAGAGTGCCAGTAATGCATTGGTTACTGCATGAGCCATCACCGCATCCATTAACTGCCTTCTTTGCAGGTAGGCTAAGCCAAAAAATAAACCGGCCACTGATCCCGCCAGAATATCAGAATGCACATAACCAAAGAGCAATGACGTTATTCCTAAGGAGGCAATCACACTAGCGGACTTAAGGCCTTTTCGGTCAAGCCAATCTTGAAGATGCGGCTGAATGTATCCCCTAAAAGCAAATTCCTCGGCAATAGGCACAATCACCGCAGCGCCCACAGCCCGAAATAAGACCCAAAGAATCGCTAACCACAGGGGGGCTGTGCTTAGCTCATTCATGAAATGAGTGCTTTGTTCCTGATTTACTGGGATGAGCAAAATCCAGAGGATAGATACCACTACTCCGATAGCTATCGAAATAAAGGATGGTCTAGTTAAAAATAATAAGAATGGTTTTCGAAAATAATATAAAACAAAAGCTGCAATCAAAACATGAACTGGATAGAGCCAGGAAAAATCTGGGTAGATGGCTTTAGTCAATAAACCAACAACGATTAAGGATATTAAGGGGACCAATAAGGCGGTAGAACCAAGCTCTAGATGCATCTTAGTTCTTTCTTCTTTTTGAAAAAATTGTAAATTTAAAACTAAAAGCGCAAGAACAAATGTAATTAACAGGTTAAGCCATCCTCCAACTATGTGAAATCCATTGATTGCTACCTCAGGCGACCAGTAGTGCCCGATAGCCACTAGAAGAAAGATTCGAAAGGCATTTAATAGAAACATTATTAAGCCGGCAATTGGAATAAGGGGAATGGCCCTATGCATTATTAAGGACTCGCGCTGGATCATTAGATAGGCGCCCAACAAAATGGCAATAAGTGACATACCCTCATATCCCGAGCAAACAGGAAATATCTCAACCTTAAATTGACTAGAGCCAAATACTGGGGCTCCTCCTACCAACCCAGGCAAGACCTCATAACCCAAACCAAAAATATGTGAAATCCTAGAGGTCAAATCAATTGTTGGAATCAATAATAAGCTAGACCAGAACTTTACCAAAACGTCTGTTAATCCAGGGTTACTAAGGAAAAATACACCAACTAAAATAATAAAAATGAGGGGCTTGTTTTTACCTCCTAATTTTAGGAATTCTTTAATAGGAAAAAGAGCATCGCATATACTGTAAGTGTATGCGGCCCAAATTAAAGGGCTAATAGCATAGAGAATTGACTGCCAAGAATAAGGGTTTAATACAAGCTGCTCTGGATTTTGAATGATAATCAAAATTCCCAATAACGCAAAGAAAGTAAGTATGCCCCCTAAAACAGTGGTTCGACTGAGTCCAATCCGGTTTAAAGTAGACAAAAATTGTGGGTTGCCTATTTCCTTGCTAACTATGAAAATACAAATCAAGAGATAAGTAAGTAATCCGTAAACTAGAAGCCTTTGGCTATATGCAGCCATGAAAAACTGATAGCCGCCATACTCTCTTAAAAATTCATTAAATGTCTGACCTGATTGACCGATATAAGTTCCCGGCGAGTATTTAAAAAACCAAAGAGAGAATAGCTCTATAATGACAATAATACAAATTAGGCTGGTTTTTTTAATAAATACATTCATATTATGATTATATTTGTAATGCATTTAATATAAGTCCTTAGGCAATGGAGTTAGGATTTTGGTTTAAAGCATTCAGATACTACGTCTATATTTTCAAAGTAGCATTATGATTCTGTATTATTTTATCGGACCAAGTTCACCTAGAAACTCTAGCTCGGTAATTAACTCCTTTTACCATCCAGCGACAGGCTCTGCTGGGGTTTGATAATCCAAAATTGAGTTAGACATGCGCTTTGCTCTAAAACCAGCCCATTGCCAAACACTCATCTCTAAATTTTCTATTGAAACTTTCTTTGAGGCGTCTTGGCCAGTTGTAAATAGAAGGCTTGCTAACTCCATATCACTTAGCAACTTCTGTATTAGCTAATACGCATATCTGAGTCCAGGGATACTTTCACTCAACGGTAACGCTCTTGGCTAAGTTTCTTGGTTTATCGACATCAGTCCCTAAGGCGCAAGCCGTATGATAGGCAAGCAGCTGCAATGGTACTACATGCAGGATTGGCGAAAGATTGCCATAGTGCTCAGGTAGACGGATGACATTGATTCCTTCACTACTAGTAATGTCGGTGTCCTGGTCGGCAAACACATAGAGCTTGCCACCGCGTGCTTTGACCTCCTGCATATTGGATTTGAGTTTTCCCAATAAGTCATCTTTGGGGGCAACGGTTACTACAGGCATTTTTTCAGTAACCAACGCTAGCGGGCCATGCTTTAACTCTCCTGCCGGATAAGCCTCTGCATGAATATACGAAATCTCTTTCAGTTTTAGGGCCCCCTCTAGGGCAATCGGGTAATGCATCCCACGCCCCAAGAAAAGTGCATTCTCACATTTAGCAAAGGCTGTACTCCAAGCAATAATTTGCGGCTCAAGGGCCAGGACAGCATGCAAGGCTTTTGGCAAGTGCCGTAAATCTCGCAAGAGTTCTTTTTCTCTTTCTGGAGAAACTCTGCCGGCACGCTTTGCCAATGAAACAGTCAGGAGATACAAAGCAACTAACTGCGTAGTAAAGGCCTTGGTAGAGGCAACACCAATTTCGGTGCCAGCCTTAGTAAGGAAATTCCATTTCGTTTCACGCACCATGGCGCTACTGGCCACATTACAAATTGCTAATGTAAATTGATGACCCAAACTTTGGGCATGACGCAAGGCAGCCAAGGTATCTGCAGTCTCTCCTGATTGTGAAACCACCACAATTAAGGCGTTGGGATTTGGAACAGTGGTGCGGTAGCGATATTCGCTGGCAATCTCTACTTGAGTAGGTATGCCAGCAATATCTTCCAGCCAATACTTGGCCACGCATGCTGAGTAATAGCTCGTTCCACAAGCGAGAATCAATATTTGATCAAACTTATTCCAATCCTTAGGATCAGCACCAAATAGCTCCGGACCAAAGGCGGTGATATTCGCAAGGGTGTCACCAATGGCTCGCGGTTGCTCGAAGATCTCTTTTTGCATGTAGTGCTGATAGGGACCCAGATCCACTGAATCTGTTTGCGCAGGCATAGGTTTGCGCTCTCTTTGAGCTAAATTTCCAGCCTGATCAATAATCTTAACCTCCTCAGCACTCAAGACCGCAATATCACCTTCCTCTAAATACAACATAGAGTGCGCTCTACCAGCAAGAGCAAGCGCGTCCGAGGCTAAAAAATTCTCACTTTCTCCGAGCGCGACTACTAATGGTGAGCCCACTCGAGCACCCACCAAAATTTCGGGACGATCCTGGGCAATAACGCCAATGGCATATGCGCCATGTAAGCGTGGCAAGACCGATCTCACTGAATCTACTAAATCTTTTTTCTTACTTGATAAATATGCCTGATGAATCAAATGCGCAATGACTTCAGTATCAGTTTCTGAGGTAAATACATAGCCTGCAGATTTCAATTCTGCTCGAAGAGCTTCATAGTTCTCAATAATGCCGTTATGAACCACCGCAATCAATCCACCGGAGATATGCGGATGTGCATTTTGGGTGTCTGGTTTTCCATGGGTTGCCCAACGTGTATGAGCAATGCCCAAAGTACCATGAAAGTCCTTACCCTGCTCCGATAGCTCTGATACGCGCGCGGTAGTACGTGCCCGCTCAATCGGATGCGTTGGGTTATCGCCGTTAATGACCGCAAAGCCACAAGAATCATAACCCCGGTACTCGAGGCGACGAAGGCCCTCAATCAAGACATCAACAATATTCTTGCGCGATGCTGCGCCAACGATTCCGCACATTACTTTTTTGCCTTTGCAGATTTAATAACATCCATAGGAATCATACCTGTACGTATTTTTCAAAAGGTAAAGTTGCAATTATCGGACTCCGAAGAGATTTCTTGCCATACGTTAATATACTGCTGGCAACGTAAGCATCACTTACTTTCGTTGACTGGAAGCTAAAAAGATATTTACAAGGATGTCTATGAATTAATCAATCTTATAAACACGACATCTTAATAATCTCTCTATCAACTTTGAAACACTTAATATTTTTTAGAATGCAATTCCACAGAAATCAATAACCCTTTCCCGGCTAAATTTTCCCGATTTTGCCGCATCTACAAACTGTCGAT
>Ga0208743_1000279_pt1 | contig 17865 bp, 9 predicted proteins | sample CryBogCBH04Jul08_FD_184615 | JGI IMG/M metagenome (GOLD analysis project Ga0208743, IMG submission 184615) | Freshwater microbial communities from Crystal Bog, Wisconsin, USA - CBH04Jul08 (SPAdes) (version 2) | ecosystem: Environmental > Aquatic > Freshwater > Lake | place: Crystal Bog...
TTGCGTCTTGAATACTTATTCCTTCAGTAAATACTATATTTGGTATTACTACATTACTACAATCTAAAATAAAACTTCCACTACAATCTAAATTTATATTTTCACTTTTTAATACTAAATTTCCATTATTATCACTTGATATTGATGATCCAGAATTATAATCATATTCTTGTATATCCTGTATAAGAATTCCATTATCAGTATATATTTCATTTTTTATACCACCTATAGTATGTCCTCGTAAATTAGTATAATTTAAATATGTATTTCCATCCATAAAAATATTGTTTGATGAATTTAAAGTTAAATTACCATTATTATTACTAATAATTGAACTATTATTACTAGCATCTTGAATACTTATTCCTCCAGTATATTCTATATTTGGTATTACTACATTACTACAATCTAAAATTATATTTTCAATTGTTGTTAATATTAAATTTCCTGAATTATCATTACTTATTGAACTATTATTTACATTATTATTAGATTGAAATATTAATGCAGTATTAGTTGACGACGACGCTATGAAACAATTATTTGATAGATTAGTATTTTTTATTGACATATAAATAATATTTATATTATTATTTTTTTTTTTTAATATAAAAAAATAAATTGTAAAAAATCAAATCTATTTTACAAATATACTTTATTTATAATTATCTATTATCAATTAATTAATAATATTTTGAAATGATATAATCATTGAAATTGAAATTTTAACCAACTAGAACTAGTACCATCATAAAAGTATAAAATTTCATTTACTAAACAAATCATACCAGCTGCGGCTGGAGTTGGATGTGCTATTATGGAAGGTAATTGTAAATAAGTAGGATATATATAATTTGAATTAGTTGAATCTGTAACTGAAAAACTTTTAGATGAAGGAGTAAAAACAGCAAAAGTATTAGGAGTATCTGGATGATTATCTGTAATATTAACAGTACTATTTGAATTTAAAAATAAAGTTCCATAATTATTACTTGTAATATTTGAATTGTTAGTAATATCACCAATTTGAATTATACCTCTAAAAGTTTGATTCCCAGAAATAACTACATTTTCACTTGTAGTTCCTAATACAATTTGATTAGATGCTGTAATTGTAGAATTATAACCTATAGCTGTTGAATTATTCCAATTATTCATTGTAGAATCAATACCTGAATTATAACCTATATAAGTGTTATAATTTCCATTAATATCATTCTTTCCTGAATAATATCCAATTGCTGTATTATAATTATTTAAACTTTCTAGTAATGTTTTATTTCCTATTGCTGTATTATCATTACCTTTATTAACTATTAATGCACTATTTCCTATAGCAAGATTACCATAACCCGTAAAATTATTTTGTAATGTACTATTTCCTATAGCAAGATTACCATAACCACTACTATTATTTTGTAAAGCAAACGTTCCTATAGCAAGATTACCATAACCAATACTATTATTTTGTAATGTACTATTTCCTATAGCAAGATTACCATAACCATTACTATTATTTTGTAGGGAATCAATTCCTAAAACAATACAATCATAACCAACATTTTCAGAATTAAGTTTTGTTCCGATTATAATATTATCTAAAATATTATCTAAATTTAAATATACATTATTTATAGTTGATGATGTTACATTACTACAATCTAAAATTATATTTTCAATTGTTGTTAATATTAAATTTCCTGAATTATCATTACTTATTGAACTATTATTTACATTATTATTAGATTGAATTATTAATGCAGTATTAGTTGATGACGACGCTATGAAACAATTATTTGATAGATTAGTATTTTTTATTGACATATAAATAATATTTATATTATTATTTATTTTTTTTAAATATAAAAAAATAAATTGTAACAAATCAAATATATTTGATTTATTTTATAAAATTATAAACTAAAATAAGAATTATAAGGTATTCCAAATCCATAATCACATTTTAATTCTATTGATCCATTCATATAATAAGTTCCATAAGTATTACCAAAATTAAGAGTTCCATAATCAATCGTACAACTATAAATAAATGATGTTGATGATGATGGTAATGGTGTTTGCGTAAAATTGCTAACACCAAGATTTAGTGTTGGAGAATTAGTATACACTAATAGATCAGAAAACTCCCCAAGAAATGAACCTATAGCTACATTTCCTATATAAGAAGATGGTATTGTAGCTGATGATGATGTTAACTCACTAGTAATACTATAATTATTTTGTTTTATAGTTGTTATATTGTTTTGAATATAATTTATATTAAGTGAAATCATACCACCACTTGACGTAAGATAACTAGTAAAGGGTGTTTCAGCTTGACCTATTTGTGCAAACATAAAATTAGTTCTTAATGTAATAAAAGAGTTAGATAAATCGGTAATATTTTCATTTATCCAACTAAAAGTAATAGAATTTGAAGACAAATCCTGATTTGAAAAACCAAGAGAAAATGTATTTGTCGTAATTCTATTCCAATAATTTCCATCATACTCATTTATAGAATTATTAGAAATGTCAATTACTAATGCTCCAGTAGAAATACTTGTAGGTGGTGGTATAAGTTGAGGTGATAAAATTACAGACTCATTAAAAGTATTTACACCTGTAAAAGTTTGACTATTTGCTAAATATGCTACACCACCTGGTATTGTACCAGTTGGACCTGTATATCCAGTATAACCAGTATAACCTGTATAACCTGTAGGACCAGTATAACCTGTATAACCTGTATAACCTGTATAACCTGTATAACCTGTATAACCAGTAAAACCTGTATCTCCGGTAAAACCAGTATAACCTGTATAACCAGTAAAACCTGTATAACCTGTGTAACCAGTATATGCTGTAGGACCAATAGGACCAGTATATCCAGTATAACCTGTATAACCTGTGTAACCAGTATATGCTGTAGGACCAATAGGACCAGTATATCCAGTATAACCAGTATAACCTGTAGGACCAGTATATCCAGTATATCCAGTATAACCAGTATAACCAGTATATCCAGTATAACCAGTATAACCTGTAGGACCAGTATATCCAGTATATCCAGTAGGACCAGTATAACCTGTGTAACCAGTATATGCTGTAGGACCAATAGGACCAGTATATCCAGTATAACCAGTATAACCAGTATAACCAGTAGGACCAGTAAAACCAGTAAAACCAGTAAAACCGGTATAACCAGTATATGCTGTAGGACCAATAGGACCAGTATAACCTGTATATCCAGTATAACCTATAGGACCAGTATCTCCAGTATAACCTGTATAACCAGTAAAACCAGTAAAACCGGTATAACCAGTATATGCTGTAGGACCAATAGGACCAGTATAACCTGTATATCCAGTATAACCTGTAGGACCAGTATCTCCAGTATAACCTGTATAACCAGTAAAACCAGTAAAACCGGTATAACCAGTATATGCTGTAGGACCAATAGGACCAGTATAACCTGTATATCCAGTATAACCTGTAGGACCAGTATCTCCAGTATAACCTATAGGACCAGTATCTCCAGTAAAACCTGTATAACCAGTATATGCTGTAGGACCAATAGGACCAGTATAACCTGTATATCCAGTATAACCTGTAGGACCAGTATCTCCAGTATAACCTATAGGACCAGTATCTCCAGTATAACCTGTATAACCAGTATAACCTGTATCTCCAGTATAACCTGTAGGACCAGTATAACCAGTATAACCGGTATAACCAGTATATGCTGTAGGACCAATAGGACCAGTATAACCTGTATATCCTGTATAACCTGTAGGACCAGTATATCCAGTAAAACCAGTAAAACCAGTAAAACCGGTATAACCAGTATATGCTGTAGGACCAATAGGACCAGTATAACCTGTATATCCAGTATAACCTGTAGGACCAGTGTATCCAGTAAAACCAGTAAAACCAGTAAAACCGGTATAACCAGTATATGCTGTAGGACCAATAGGACCAGTATAACCTGTATATCCTGTATAACCTGTAGGACCAGTATAACCTGTATAACCTGTAGGACCAGTATCTCCAGTATATCCTGTATACCCTGTAGGACCAGTATAACCTGTATAACCTGTAGGACCAGTATAACCTGTATATCCTGTATAACCGGTATATCCAGTATAACCTGTATAACCTGTAGGACCAGTATAACCTGTATAACCTGTATAACCGGTATATCCAGTATATCCTGTATAACCTGTAGGACCAGTATCTCCAGTATATCCTGTATAACCTGTAGGACCTGTATCTCCAGTATAACCTGTAGGACCAGTATCTCCAGTATATCCTGTATAACCTGTAGGACCTGTATCTCCAGTATAACCTGTAGGACCAGTATCTCCAGTATATCCTGTATAACCTGTAGGACCTGTAGGACCTGTATAACCTGTAGGACCAGTATCTCCAGTATATCCAGTATAACCTGTAGGACCTGTATCTCCAGTATAACCTGTAGGACCAGTATCTCCAGTATATCCTGTATAACCTGTAGGACCAGTATCTCCAGTATAACCTGTATATGCTGTAGGACCAATAGGACCGGTATATCCAGTATAACCTGTAGGACCAGTATCTCCAGTATATCCAGTATAACCTGTATATGCGGTGGGTCCAATAGGACCGGTATATCCAGTATAACCTGTATAACCAATAGCAAATGGTCCAGTTGGTCCAGCAGGTCCAACTGGACCTACAGTTTTAATATTACAACATTTTTTAGAACCTAAATATTGAGAATAATCCATTATAAATATAATATATGAATATAATAGAATTAAATAATTTTAATTTAACTAATTAAAATTATGAAGAAGGTAAAGCTGCTAAACAAAGTCGTATAGATCCAAGTGAAGCAACTTCATATTTAACCACAAGAGGTAAATCATTTTCTAAATAAACTTCAATTTGAGAACAAAGATTAGTGCATTTAATAAAATAGCCTAAATTTTTAAGAGAGAATTCGCCTTGAATAATTTTAGAAGAGTCTTGTTTTAAAATAAAACCCATACTTCCATCAGATTCAGCACGATGAATTTCAGCAGATGCGAATTGTCCAGAACATTTAAAGATTAATTCATTTCCAACAGATTTAATTTCTAATTTATCAGAAATGCAAGATAAATCACGAATGATTTTTTGAAAATCAGCAGATGGTAAATTAATAATAGATGAGAATTTAACATCAGGATATTGTAATTCTTCAGGTTCAGGTTCAATTAATCTCAATTTTTGTGTTTTACATTGTTTAATTTCGCCATTTTCGAATTTTAAAGCTAAATGTGAAACGATGCCATCAGTATAATCGGCATTTTCGATATAAATAGTTAAAGTATCATCATTATCAATTGAATTAATTAATTTAAATAAATGAAACATATTAACTCCAATAATAATTTTTTCTTTTTTACATTCATAAAATTCAAAATTTTGAGATGCTAAATAAAGATGAGCTAAAATTGTATGAGATTTATCCATATTAATAATACGAATACCATCAGGTTCAAAAGTTATATTTGTTTCTAAAAGTATATCTTTAAGTGCTGTCATTAAAGTTCTAAATGGAGCGATTTGTACAGTTTTAATAGTTAATACATTACCTTCAGTTTGAGTTAATATATTATTTTTATTAGAAAATAGAGACATTATACATGGAATTAATTTTAAACCTTTAAATACTTATGACTTAAAATATTTAACGCATTAATTTTTATTAATTATTTATAATTATAATTTTTATTCATAATTATAATTTTTATTCATATTTATAATTTTTATTCATATTTATAATTTTTATTCATATTCATTAATATATATTATTAAAAAATATTTAAAAACATTCTAGTCTAGTTATTATGACTGAACAAATTATGGTTGATAATCCACATAATTCACAATTTATCGATGTAATTAATCTACTTACTAAAGAATATAAAGACAATGAATATATGACTCAACGATTATATAATCATATCGTTTTATATTTACCTAATACACTTGAAAATGAATTCAAAAATCATCAAAAACGCAAAATTCGTAATAATTTTTTAACTAATGAGCAACAACTTTTTATTCAAGTCTTTTTAAGCAAACATAAATATTTCTATTTATCTAATAATAATTTATTTTATGAATATAATGGAGAAAAATATCTAATTATTAAAGAAGATGATATTATTCATAAACTTCTATCTACTATATCTAATGATAGAGTTTTATTACAGTGGAAACATAAAACTAAAATTAATATTATTAAACAAATTAAAGAAAGAACACTTTTCAGTTCTATACCTGAATCTGATACTATTCAAAATGTATTAAATGTTTTTTATCCATCCATTTTCTCTTCTAAAAATTATGCTAAATATTTTCTTACTATCATCGGCGATAATATTTTAAAAAAAAATTCTAATAATATTTTTCTTGTTAGTCAGAAAATGAAACAATTCCTAAATCAACTCGATAATGTCGCTTTATTGTCTATCGGAAATAATAATACTATTCATAATTTTATGACTAAATATCACGAAAATCATTCTTATGAAAATTGCAGATTTATTAAATTCAATGAATATTTCTCCACTGAAGTTTGGAGAGAAATACTTAAAAAAATAGGACTTGATCTATTATGTGTTGCTGCTCATTATTCTAAACGTTATGAAAATTCTGACAATTTTATTGATATTTATGCTGATGAAGAATTGAAAATATATACTTATTATCTTAAAAATTCTACACCTAATTCTATCGTTGATGATTTTTGCAATAAATATATTGTTACTACTTCTAATACTAATACTAATAATACTCTTATTCCATACAAAATGGAATGGAAAAATTTACATTTCGTTTGGAAACAATTCATTTATACTTCCAATTTTATTAATATTATTTATTCTAATACTTTAAAAAATATTCTTAAAACAAAATATTCATATGATGATAACACCGACTCTTTCTTGCAAATCACTAGCAAATATCTTCCCTTTTATAGCGATTTTATTAAATTTTGGGAAAATACAATCACTATTCATAATACAACTGATACTAATATATTTGAATATGACATCGAAATTGATGAATTCACTTCTATTTTTAAATATTGGACTAAACTTACCGATGAAACACTTATGACTAATGGTAACATCACTGAAGAAAATATTTTACAAATTTTAAAACATTTCTTTCCATCTATTGAAATTTTTGAAGATAAATATGTTTTAAATGTCACTTCTTCTCTATGGGATAAAAATAATAATATTTATTCATCTTTTCATTTTATTAATCAACAAATTAATATTAATAATGATACTTTAATTTCATTCGATGATGCTTACAATTATTATTATAAATTTTGTAATATATCTTCTTTGAAATTTATCGTTAGCAAACGATATTTTGAAAAATATTTATATTATAAATTCTCCGATTCTATTGTATATGATAAATTCATCGAAACTAAATGGATTCTTACTACTACTCACACATAATTCAATAATACATATTTAATTACTTATTTGTATTATTGAACTATTCTATTATTGAACTATTCTATTATTGAACTATTAATTACCATTACCCGCTATAAATTGTAACGCATTACCTGAGGTATGTACTCCTTTACCATCATAATATGAAGGAGCTAACATACCACCTAAAGCCATACCACCATTCATTCTTCTTCTTCTCTTGGTCGATCTTGAACTATTTTTATGAAATAATTTAAACACACCTCGTGTTGTTTTATAACCCGCTTTTACTAAAAATTTATTCTTTTTCGCAAAAAAATGCTTCTTTCTTGATACAATACGACCATGTTTATTTTTCATTAAACCATTTTTTGTTATACTACCACTTGTATGTTTCGCTGTTCCATGATATACTTCGGCACGACTACCTACCGTTTTCTTATAATTATTACTTTTCGATACCATTATAATATTTACAGAGAAAATAATATATACTTACATTACAATTACTTATATTAAAAATTATTTACTAAAGAACTTCCACTTCCACCAGCCATACCTTCTATTCTACCTAAATAATTTATATTTAAAGGATTTCCTAAATAAAAATTTCCATATTGCGATTTACCACCTTTATTATTATTTATTATTTGAGATATTCTTGTTTTTTTTGATATTCTCGCATTTGATACAATATTATTTTTATCATATGAATTTGTATTTTGAATACATTCACTTATTTTTTGCGAACCTGGATATTTAGCATTATAATTTGCTATATAATTTATACAATTTATTGAATTACTTTTTCTTCCTGGAGTAAAAGATTGATATGAATACATTATATATATACATATATATTTGCGGTATTTATATTTTATATTTTATATTTATATATTATATATTATATATTTATATGGCACATATAATTGAGTTAAATAATATAGCTAAAAAAAGAGGTCTAGTAAACCTAGAAGAAGAAGGCTACACGTCGCAAGAATCGCAGTCGTCGCAGTCGACGTCGTCGTCGCAAAATGCAAAGCAAAAAGCAAGACGTGAACCTCAATATCAATTATTTCAATCTCAATTATCTCAACCTCAACCTAAAAAACTATCTGATTTAGAATATGTACCATATGATACTCAAGCTAAATTTCAATATTATAATTTATTAACGTGTAATGATATAGATCTTTTAAAAATATTAAAACAATATTCTTTCTATTTAATTTCTGATTATTTAATTAATAATACTAACGAAACACTTTTCGTTCCTAATTTACTACCTTCAACTAAATTATATGATTTTCAACTAAATACATCTTTTAAAAATAAAACTTTTAATAATCATTTAAAAATTGAGAATTATATTTTAAGATCAATCGTTGCGGAAAGTTTTAATTATTTTACTCCTGAGAATTCTTTTAGTAGTTATCTTTTATTATCAGAACCTGAAGAAAGTGTACAACATTTTTTTGTATCATGTCAATATAATAACTATTCTGAAAGTTTATGTTATGAATTAATTAATTTATACATTATTATGGAAATTGAAGAAAAAATTTCCAATTGTAAACAACAAATTCTACAAAAACAAGTTGGAGGAAGTTGTGATGCTATTAATTTAGATACTGTTAATACTTATAATAATGAAGCTTCATTATTAATTTGTAAATTAATATTTGAATGGGAACACGATTTTAAAAAAGTAATAAAAATAAAAGAAATTTACAATGCTGTAAACATTGTTTTTAAATTATGGATTAATTTAATTAATGCTAATTGTATAACTCCTGTTTATGATGATGGTAAAATCATAGAAGATTTAACTTATACAGCAACTAATGGTTTAATTAGTGAACCTAATTATATGAAAATTGTAATGGAATATGTTAGAGACAATTGTATAGGTCGTTATGAAAATTTTGAATATACTGAAACAATTTCTTTTAAAACAAATATTGGTGAAATTGATAATATTTTACAATATTTTAAAGGTTGTTTTTATATGATAAAACCTAGTGATAATATCAACTCAATACATTTAACTATTTCATATGATGAAAATTTTGACGATGCACAAAATTATCATGATAGACCAATACAATATACATTAACTGATATTTCTTTAGAGAATCAAGATATGGCTCTGGGAATTAAAAAAAAAACTTTATATCAACAATTCATATATGATGAAATACCTTCTAAATTAAATATAAAATTAAAAGAAAACCTTTTGAGTGAATTAGAAAGCATTGGAATAATAAATAATATCAAAACAGATCAAATAACTGATATCTGCACACCTTCCACAATAATAGATCCTGGAACTACACCATCAAATGGGGAGGTATATAATAATAAAGCAAATGAATCAATTAGTCAAATATTTAGTATATTTAAGTTAGATATAGAAATTGATAAAATTATCTATAGAAATAGTGATGTATTAAAAGAATTTAATACTGATACTCATCCTGATGATATATCAATAATAGAAGGATATTATTTTAAAATAAAAAGAAAGAATGATGAAACAACTAATATGGTTAGTTTTCCATTATATCGTCGTGATATTTGTATTTCAAATGTTGTTAAGACAATCAACTATGTTTATGATGAAAGTGGACATGGAAGTGCACAATTCAACGATGTAACTGAAAAAGAAGTAAGAGATCGTTTAATATTCGCGGCAACATGTATTTATAACTTATTAGATGATGAATATAGAGTTAATAGTACTGAAATATCAGTAAAAATGACTATATTGGCATTTTTTAAATCTTTAGGTGATGAATGGCAAAAAATGACGTGTTTATTTATAAATAACAATACCACTTCTCATACCACTTCTCCCTCCTCCTCCTCCTTTATGGAAACATCAATAGAACTACAACCAAACATTATTTATACACTATTAGAAAAGACTCAATTAAAAGAAAAGGCTCAATTAAAAGAAAATATAAAAATCTTAGGACTTGAAACAAACTTAGTAGATTTAAAAAAATTAGAAGATGTACTAAACGAATTGAGTCTACTTATTTCTGCTTCTTCTTCTTCTTCTTCTTCTTCTTCTTCTTCTTCTTCTTCTTCTTCGTCTTCTTCTTCTTCTTCTTCTTCTTCTTCTTCTTCTTCTTCTTCTTCGTATCCTGCTAATGTTTCTACTTTTCCTGATAATGGACTTCTATTTTTTATTACAAAAGATACAATATTAGTTGGTTCAAGTATTATAGATAATATTCCTTTATTAACTGATTTAAAAATACCATTTTTGTCGACACATCTAAATGACAAACCAAACAACACATCTGGGTCAACTAGAGGTGGGACTTTATTAACTTGTATAGATAAAATTAATCCTGAATCTGATATAACAAAAATACAAAATATACTATCTAATTGTTTACTTATCATTAATTCATTATTAAACAAACAAATCATCACATTTACAAATGTAGCATTTAGGATTAATATTACTAATCTATTAACTAACATAATTAATAACATCTCTCAAACTGATTCTCAAATATTAACTATATTTGATACAATGAGTGGTATATTAAATCAAATAAATTTATATACAGAATATTTTGGTTGTACAAATATTGAACAATTAATAAATATTCAAGTTAAAACAGCAATATGTTCAATGAATATTGATACAACAGAAAAAATAATTTTAACCACAAACACTAAAACATTAATTGATAGATTACTTAAAAGTGACGTTTCTTCAAATAATGTTTGTAATATAGTAAAAGCTTATATTAATGGTTGTAATTATTTTATTAACAAAATAGATAAATATATTAAATTATTAAACAATTATAATATAAATGGTAATATTGAAATAAATATTGCTTATAAAAGTATTATATCTGACATACATAAAATTAAATTAAAATTTATTAACGAGCAAATAAAACGAACTGAACAAAAATATATAGAGAATCTAAATTCATTAGTGAGTGATAAAGGAACAAACAGTAGAAATAAACAAAAAGATGTATCAGGTATTGGTATTATTAAAAAAGAAATACAAGAAAAAATAAATTCAATAATTGTAAAATTTGATTCTTCTTCTTCTTTTACGCTCGAGATGGTTTTGTCGGATAGTACACTTCTTGATGATATACATGTATATGCGGCACAATTCTTAAAACCTAGTAAATATTTAACAGATTTGGATACAATTATTGCTAAATATTATAGTACACTTAAAACTCCAAGTGAATTAAAAAAAGTAAATGTTAAAATTGATAAAATAATGAATCTACTTAAAAAAGATATAATAATAACACAGATAGACAACAAATGTGAACAAAATAATATTGTAAATAATACTAGTGATTATTTAATGCATTTACGAGGGATTCAAACCGAAATTAAAAAAGAGACTATTATAAAAACAGCAGCAACAGAAGAAGAAACAGAAGAAACAGAAGAAGCAGCAGCAGCAACAGCAGCAACAGCAGTAGCAGCAGCAACAGCAGAAGAAGCAGTTGTAGCAGCAACAGCAGCAGCAGCAACAGCAGCAGCAGCAGAAGAAGCAAAAGAAAAAGCAAAAGAAGCAGTAGAAAAAGCAATACAAGCAGCAGCAGCAGCAGAAACAGCAGCAACAGCAGCAACAGCAGCAACAGCAGCAACAGCAGCAACAGCAGCAACAGCAGCAGTAGCAGCAGCAGAAGCAGCAGAAGAAGCAGCAGAAGAAACTTATAATGAACTATGTATTTGTGAAAAAAAAACACATTTATTCAATTATTCTTTTGATTATATATTCAAAAATACGGGTGTAGAATCAAACTTAAGAAAATATTTGAATAATAATAATGTTCATGAGGTTGATGATATTATAGATAATATTAAAAAGACTACATTTAATGGATTAGATTACAATGCTATATTTATATCTGTAGAAAATGTTTTACAAAAATTTCCATCTATCGCTGATACAGAAGGATATGTATATGAAATTACAGATATTATGTGTATGTATAATCCTGCTACTAATGTTACTACTTCTGCGGTTACTACTTCTCCGGGTACACCATCATCAGCACCATCATCATCATCATCATCATCATCATCATCATCATCATCATCATCATCATCATCATCATCATCATCATCATCATTATCATCATCATTATTACCACCACCAGCAACACCACCACCAATTACTTCTATTACTACTGTTTCTGTTGCTTCTCCTGCTACTCTGGGTACACCATCATCAGCACCATCATCATCATCATCATCATCATCATCATCATTATTACTACCACCATCATTATCATCATCATTATTACCACCACCAGCAACACCACCACCAATTACTACTACTACTACTACTACTACTGTTGAAGTCTACGCTAAAAAACAATATGATGAATGGTACGAATATATAACAACTACAAATAATGATTTTATCATACAAGAATTAAAAGAATTAAAAAAATTAAGTCAACTATTGAATGATGTTTCAACGGAATCGAACTCCTCAAAGGGTGACTCAGAGGGTGCAGAGGGTGACTCAGAGGGTGACTCAGAGGGTGACTCAGAGGGTGACTCAGAGGGTGCAGAGGGCGAGGATGTTTCAATGAGAACAGGTTATGAGGATTATGGTGCGAATGAGACTAAAACGTTTGATTCGGACGGAGGTTCAAACATTAATCATACAAAAACAAAAAAACATATAATAAAAAGAAATAAAATAACTCGATATAACAAAAATAGTAACAAAAATAAAAATAAAAGGAAATCAATAAAAAAAATAAAAAGAAATAAACACAAAAGAACAGTTTAAATTTGAAATTAATATAAAATTGAAATTATTTAAATAGATAAATGTATAAATAAATATCAATATCAAAATGAGTGTTGAAGACGTTAATCTTGCGACGAAATATCAAAAAAAATCAGATACAGAACATATTTTATCAAATCCGGATACATATATAGGTTCAGTTGAAGAAATAGAATCGATTGAATGGATAGTAAATGAATCGAATGATAAAATAATAGAAAAAAAAATAAAATATATTCCAGGTTTATTTAAATTATTTGATGAAGGTATAGTAAATTGTCGAGATCATGTGATACGTATGTTGCAAGCGAAAAGTGTAGGTCAAAAAGATATATTAGAAGTATCAAATATAGAAATCTCAATTAGTGAAGATGGTACGATTACTATGTTGAATGATGGTAATGGTATAGACGTAGCTCAGCATCCAGAACATAATATCTGGATTCCGGAAATGATTTTTGGTCATTTAAGAACATCAACGAATTATGATAAAAGTGAAAAAAAGATAGTTGGTGGAAAGAATGGTTTTGGTTTTAAATTAGTATTGATATGGTCGAGTTATGGTTGTATAGAAACAGTAGACCATATAAGAGGATTAAAATATACTCAAGAATTTAAGAATAATTTGTATGAAATCTGTAAACCATCAATAGTGAAATGTAAAAAAAAGCCATATACGAAAATAACATTTAAACCGGATTATATTCGTTTAGGTATAGATGGTTTGAGTGATGATATAATATGTTTATTAAAGAAAAGAGTGTATGATATAGCGGCGATAACAAATAAGAATTTAAAAGTGAAATTTAATAATAATTTGATAAATATAAAAAATTTCCAGCAATATATAGATATGTATATAGGAGATAAAAGTGTATCAGTTCGTATATATGAAGAGAACGGTGAAAGATGGGAATATGCCGTAGCTATAAGTCCGAATGATGAATTTATGCAAGTTTCATTTGTGAATGGTATTCATACGTCGAAAGGTGGAAAGCATATAGAATATATATTAAATCAAATAATAAGAAAATTAGGAGATTATATTGAAAAGAAGAAGAAAGTGAAAGTGAATATGACAAGTATAAAAGAGCAGTTATTTTTATTTGTGAGATGTGATATAGAGAATCCTTCTTTTGATAGTCAAACGAAAGATTATATGAATACTCCTTCTTTGAAATTTGGTTCGAAATGTGAAATAAGTGATAAATTTATAGAGAAAGTAGCAAAAATGGGTATAATGGATAATGCGTTAAAATTAACTGAAATAAAAGAGAATAAAGCAGCGAAGAAATCGGATGGTGTAAAAAGTAAAAGTATTCGTGGTATTCCAAAGTTAACAGATGCGAATTGGGCTGGAACGGATAAATCAAGTGAATGTATAATAATATTTTGTGAAGGTGATTCAGCGAAAGCAGGTATAATTTCTGGTTTATCATCAGAAGATCGAAATAAAATAGGAGTTTATCCGATGAAAGGAAAGATTTTAAATGTGCGTGGTGAATCAATAAAAAAGATAAGTGAAAACAAAGAGATAACAGAAATAAAAAAGATTTTAGGATTAGAAACGAATAAGATATATAATAAAATAGAAGATGTACATAAATGGTTGCGTTATGGAAAGGTTATATTTATGACAGATCAAGATTTAGATGGGAGTCATATAAAGGGTTTAGCAATAAATTTATTTGAATCAGAATGGTCAGAATTAAGTGGAATAGAAGGATTTATAGGATTTATGAATACTCCGATATTGAAAGCAAGAAAAGGAAATACAGAATTAAATTTTTATAATGATGGTGAATACAATGAATGGAAAAAGTGTAATGATATAAAAGGTTGGAAGATAAAATATTATAAAGGGTTAGGAACAAGTACAGGTAAAGAATTTCGAGAATATTTTGATAATAAGAAAATGGTATATTTTCATCGTTCAGAAAAGAGTAATAATGCGATTGATATGGTTTTTAATAAAAAAAGAGCAGATGATAGGAAAGAATGGTTAAAGAATTACAATAGAGAGATATATTTAGATACATCAAAATCAGAAGTATTATATGAAGATTTTATAGATAAAGAATTAATTCATTATTCGAAATATGATTGTGATAGAAGTATTCCGAATTTGATGGATGGTTTAAAGATAAGTTTAAGAAAGATATTATTTGCTGCGTTTAAAAGAGGGTTAACATCAGAAATAAAGGTAGCTCAATTTTCAGGTTATGTTTCAGAGCATTCAGGATATCATCATGGAGAAGCAAGTTTAAATGCTGCAATTGTAGGTATGGCTCAAGATTATGTAGGTTCGAATAATATAAATTTGCTAATGCCGAATGGTCAATTTGGAGGTAGGCTTTCAGGTGGAAAAGATAGTGCTTCAGAAAGATATATATTTACTCAATTAAATAAAATAACAAGAATAATTTATCCACCAGTAGATGATAATATATTAAGATATTTAAATGATGATGGATTAGAAGTAGAGCCGGTTTATTATGTTCCGATAATTCCAATGATTTTAGTAAATGGTTCGAAAGGTATAGGAACAGGTTTTAGTACTGATATAATGTGTTATAATCCTTTACAAATAATAAGATATATAAAGAATAAGTTATTATCAATTGAAGAAGAAATTGATTTTATGCCTTATTATGAAGGTTTTATAGGAAATATTATAAAAATAGGTAACAATAAATATATGATAAAAGGTGTATATGAAAAAATAGAAAGTGATAAGATAAAAGTGTCAGAATTACCAATTGGTTTTTGGACGGAAGATTTTAAAGAATTATTAGAGAATTTAATAGATCCAGGTGTGGATAAAGATGGAAAGAAGATAATTGCCGTAATAAAAGATTATGATGATATGAGTAAAGATACAAATGTGGATTTTACAATAACATTTATGAAAGGTAAATTAGAATTATATGAAAAAACGAAATATGAAAATGAATGTAATGGTGTAGAAAAGTTATTAAAATTGTGTAATACAAGTAGTGCAACAAATATGCATTTATTTGATGAGAATGATGTATTAAAGAAATATGAAAATATAAATGAAATAATAGATGATTATTATTTAGTAAGATTACAATTATATGAAAAGCGAAAATTGTATATGATAAAAGAGTTGGAAAGTGAATTAGTATTATTATATAATAAATCGAAATATATAAAAGAAATTTTAGATGGAACGATTGATTTACGAAAAAAGAGAAAAGAAGAAGTGATTCAATTATTAATAGAAAAGGGGTATGATATAATAGAAGAGGATATTGATTATAAGTATTTAATAAAAATGTCAATGGATTCGGTAACTGAAGAAAATATAGATAAATTATTAAAAGAAAAGGATTTAAAAATAGAAGAATTAAGCAAAATACGAAATATAACAATTAATGAAATGTGGATAAATGAAATAGACAATTTAAAAGAAATATATCTTAAATATAAAGAAGAACGAGAAATACAAAATTCACATACAAAAAAGAATGAAAAGGTCAAAAAAATAAATAAAAAAATAAAATGAAAATTGACAATAAATTTGTAATTTATAATATTATATATATATAATGAATTATGATTCTATTTCAAGTGATATGAATTATACTAATGCAAGTACAAGCACCAGTAGTAGTACTCCAAATATATCTAGTGCACCATCATCATCCTCATCACCGCATAATACTACAAAAAAGAGTTTAACATTTAAAGATACTATAATTCAATTTTTATATTCAAAAACGGGGACAATAATGGCGCAAGCTATAGGTATAGCAATTGGTTTTGGTTTTAAAGAATTAATTGCTTCAATAATAAATGGTATATTAAAACCATTAATTGTTTATATAATAACAGTTTCTCATTTACAAGAATATTACGATTTTACATCAATAATTGAAGAACAAAAGAAAGGTTTAAGTATAACTAGTTTTATAAGTGCTTTATTAACTTTTGTACTGTTAATAATTACTGTTTATTTTATAAATAAACGTATGACAGCAGAAATAACAACTTTTAGTTAATATAATTTTAAATACTTATTTTACAACATTTTTTTTTCAAATGTTGTAAAATTAAAAAATAATTAGAAAATAAAAAAAATAAAAAGGTGAATAAATTTAAAATAAATATATAATTTATAGTATTATATATAATGAATTATGATATGAATTATACTAACGCAAGTACTAGTACTACTACTAGTAGTAATACATCATCACCATCACATACATCATCACCATCCACATCATATAATACAACAAAAAAAAGTTTAACATTTAAAGATAATATAATTCAATTTTTATATTCAAAAACAGGAACATTAATGGCATACGCAATGGGTTCTGCGATTGGTGGTAGTTTTAAAGAATTAATTGCTTCAATAATAAATGGTATATTAAAGCCATTAATTGTTTATATAATAACAGTTTCTCATTTACAAGAATATTACGATTTTACATCATTAATTGAAGAACAAAAGAAAGGATTAAGTATAACTAATTTTATAAGTGCTTTATTAACTTTTGTACTGTTAATAATTACTGTTTATTTTATAAATAAACATAT
>Ga0208743_1000282_pt1 | contig 17781 bp, 15 predicted proteins | sample CryBogCBH04Jul08_FD_184615 | JGI IMG/M metagenome (GOLD analysis project Ga0208743, IMG submission 184615) | Freshwater microbial communities from Crystal Bog, Wisconsin, USA - CBH04Jul08 (SPAdes) (version 2) | ecosystem: Environmental > Aquatic > Freshwater > Lake | place: Crystal Bog...
TTTAATATATTTTGGGAAGCATGTTTTTCTCAATTTCGTGCTTTCATTCAAAGCACATTTTCTTTGATTTCGTGCTTTCTTTTGATTTCGCGCAAAGCACATTTTCGATGAAATCGTGCGCCGCATATTATTGACTATTTTGTGCATTGACCTCGCCGCATATTATTGACTATTTTGTGCATTGACCTCGCCGCATATTATTGACTATTTTGTGCATTGACCTCGAAGCACATTTTCGATGAAATCATGCGCCGCATATTATTGACTATTTTGTGCATTGACCTCGCCGCATATTATTGACTATTTTGTGCATTGACCTCGCCGCATATTATTGACTATTTTGTGCATTGACCTCGAAGCACGATTTCATCGAAAATGTGCGCACTCGCCCCACATATTTAACTCGCCCCACATATTTATATTATTTAACTCGCCCCACATATTTAACTCGCCCCACATATTTTGTACTTTGAATAAAGATTTTTGACTAATATAATAATATAGAAAAAGGTACCAAAGCTAGAACCCTATTAAAATATAATCAAAAGGTACCAAAGCTAGAATTATCTATTTTGAATTCTATTTTGTTCTTCTAATTTAATTATTTCTTCTTAAATTTAATGAATTTCAATACAAAATGAAATTAGGAGTAATTTATTCTTTTTTCCCAATGATAAAATTTAATAAAATTCAAAGTCTTTATTCTTTTGATGATATTTACTATTTCATATTATTTCATATTATTTCATATTATTTTGTGAAAGATATTTTTATCTATTTTCCTTTTCATTATATATTGATAATATTGCTATTTTATATATTTTATTTTCTCTCTTTCTTTTTATTTTTTTCTTTATATATCTTATTATTTTATTTATTGTTTTTATTATAAACCCCATAATTATTTTAAAATATAATCATTTTCATTATTTCTTGCCTTTTATAAATAATCAGCAAATTTATAAACTTCAATTTCACATGTAAATAATAAACTATCATTTAATAATATTGGCTTATTAGATCCATCTACTATTAAAAATCTTACTTGATCTATATTTCTTGTTCCTATCACTTTTTTATAAAATGGTAAATTATTTGATATGTTTTGTAAATAATTAGAACCCTTTTGTAAATAAATAATATTATTTAATTCTCCAATATAACCTATAGAAGATAAATAGGGGAAACTAATAGCAATTTTATCAAATCGACCATCAGAATCTAAATCAATAGGATTAGGAGAAATTGTTGTTGATTTAGGAGGAAAAAATATATATGATAAATTATAATAACCAAAAAATCGATTTGAATTATTTATCAAATCATTTCCATAAAAATTTATTTGAACAGGTTCTGAACTTTTATTTTTATAAGTTATTGTTAAATTTGGATTTAGAGTTATTTCTAATTCGGGTTCTTCTATTAATAATAAATTTTTAATATATTCCCAACCAAAATTTAAAGGATTTGTATTTGGTAAAGAATTATAAATTCCACTATAAAATCCATCAGAAATTGTTACTAAATCATTAGGTTTACCAAAAGATAGAGATTGAAAACAATTTTGAATATTAATTAAATCGCCACTATTAAATTCTCTATTACAATAAGCTTTTATAAATAATAAATCACCTTCAACATTTGAACCTAAGTCAACAGAAATAATTTCATTTGAATCATTAGGAGGAAGACCTATCGAAATAATAAAATTTCCTGTTTGACTATTAAATAATTCTAAATTAAAATAATAATCATATGTATTTCCATATTGTATATATGTGGCTAAATTATTACTATTTGTTACAATAGGAATTGTTTGTAATTCACTTATAATTGTATTATATGTATCATTTAAAGATAAAATATTACAAATATTTGAGATTAATTCAGAGGGATTAATTGGATCATTATCAACTCGAGAAACATTTATAACAAAGTTTTTAACTAAAGTAAAACCATCTGAATAATATGTTGGAGCTGATGTATTTATTTCTCGTTCTAAATTGGAATATTCAGTTTCAGATAATGTGCTATTAAATGTTGAAATTCCTGTTTGAGCTGAATAATCAAATATAGATATTTTAAATTTATAAATATTATTTAATGGAACTATTTTTATCTTACTATAAATAGGAGTTTCAGATGGATATTGTGTATATGTTAAACCTAATGGATCATTTTGAAAAATTCCAGAATTATCTACGGATCCTTTTTGATAATTTCTAGTTAAAGAATTATAATTTTCATATGGATAATAAGAGTAACCATTAATATTATCCTGTTTTAACTTATTTAAAATAAATATACCTCTTTTATAAACTGTTTGTTTAAAAAAATTATTATCAACTACAGAACATGAAAATTTATTATTTCCAATAGATTCAGATATATTTAACCAAGAAGATGATCCAATAACAGATGGATTAACTAATTTAAATAAATTATAGTTTCCTGGTTGATTAACATTTTGGATAACTTCACTTTGACCATAAGGAAATTTAATTGAATAACTTTGAATATTATTGGGTGCTAAATTTAATCTTAATAATTGATTAGTTATTTTAATATCTTCTGCTTCATTCATAATTAACAATTTTTTTTATTATTTTATAAAATTCTACTATTGATTCATGTCTATTACCTTTTTCATATTCATTTATTATCATTTCATCAAATTCATTTGTATTTTCACATTTATAATTATTTTTTTCTATTAATTCTATTATATATTTATATTCTTCATTTGAACATTTTAATATTTTTTTATCTTCCATAATATATATAAAAAGGTACCAAAGCTAGAACCCTATTAAAATATAATCAAAAAGGTACCAAAGCTAGAAATATCTATTTTGATTTGTCTTTTGTTCTTCTATTTAAATTATTTCTTCTTAAAAAGTAATAAAATTGATATAAAATGAAATTATTGATATTTTTATAATTCACCAACATTATTTAAAGTTGAACTATATTTAGCTTTTGATTTAAAATCACCCCCATAGATATCTAAACTATGAAAATCATTTCCTTTTCCTATTCGCAGTCGCTCGGCTGCGCTTCCTAATCCAATATTTTTTCCAATTCCAAAACCAGCGAGATTATTATTTGAGACTTCAATATTTGGATCAATTTTAGAAGATTCTAAACCAGCCCCAACTCCATTTCCATGCCCAGATTCTTCTTTTATATGATTAATTATAGCAGGTAACATATGCATTTTATTTGTTGATAAAGGTAAACATATATTTTCATCATAATGAATTGCCCCTCCTTCTGTTAATTTAATATTATAATCATGCATTTTATCCATTGGAACATGTTTATTTAATTCATGTAAATATTCTTTTGTAAATTTAATTGGATTCATATACATTTTATTATTATAATGTATAGCATGATTATCTTTACCATGCATAGAAATACCATTTCCTGAAAATAAATCTTTAAATCCTGAAATAATACCAGGAACTGTTTCTAATACTAATGGTAATAAAGAAGATAAGAAACCTCCTTCTATAGGTTCAGGTTGTTTTTTCTTAAAAACTTTTCCAACTAAATTAGTAGCTAAACCAATTACTGGAAATATTTTTTTAATTGCATCAAAAAATCCCTCTCCTTTTAAATCTTCGTGTATCATTTCATTATGAGTTATAAAATCTAAAGGTTCTTCATGAATTAATTTTCCACCATGAAATATTTTAATCATCTTATCATTATGCATAAAATATAACAATATTTTTTTCCCGATAATTTATGGACTATTATAAATTGCATAGCAAATTGAATTCTAATCAATTTCTTACAAAATCTAAGAAAAAAATAAAAGATGATAAATTTCAATTTACCTATAAAACTCCTATTCAAAAAAATTTAAATTTAGTAAATAAAAATAATAATTCGCAATTTAATAAAGATGAAATTAAAAAATTATTTACAGAATTTTATTTAGAAAAAGCTGTACTAGATAGTACTAATCAAAAAGATCCTTTAAATAATTTTACTAAAGACTATGTTGGAAAAAATGATTTTGAACAAATTCAACAACAAATTAAGGATTTATTTTCTAAATCATCTTCTCATGCAAGCCATTTAAAAGATATAAATGGTATAATACTGAATGATATATTCTACCAGGGAGACCCTAATAGATACAAATCCAATGAATATGGAGATTACGAAAATAAACATGCGCCTAATAAAGGACAACATGACAAAGATGATTTTAATATTAAGAGAATTATTAAAAGTTTATTAAATAAATATGATAATGCTTATGAAAAAAATAATAATGCTGAAAATTATTATAATATGCTTTCAGATCAGGGTAAAAAAGACATAAGGGATTATAGATATGCCTCTAACGAAGGTAAAAGAGCTCTCGATAATTTTTTAGAAAAACATTTGAAGATACTAGAAAATACAGAAAATATAGAAAATATAGAAAACCCTTTGAATATACCACTAGAAAATACAGAAAATACAGAAAATACAGAAGAGGGTAAAGGTATTTTTGATACAATAAAATCAGTTTTTAAAACTGTGTTACCATCTGTAAAAACTATTTTAAAAAATCCTAAAGTGCAAAAAAATGCAATAGAATTAGGATCAGATTTTATAAAAAATAAAATAAAACCAAAATTACAAAAAAAAGTTGCACCAACATTAGAACAACAAGAATTAGAAGAATTTTTTAGAATGTTTAAAAATAAAGAAATAACTGCTGCTGAATATAATGATTTAAAAAAAAGTATAAATAAAGATAACACTAAAGAAATAATAAAAGAAATGCCAAAAGAAGATAATTTAAAAAATTTATCAGGTCAATATGATCCTAAAAAAATTTATTCTGATTTATTAGCTAAAAAATTAATTTCACCTGAGCAATATTTAGAAATAACAACTGGTAAAAAGCCAAATTTATCAAAACCTATAATTCATACAGAAACTATTCCAGAAGTTAAATTAGATGAAAAAGGAGAAGGAATAAATATTAAAAAAAAGCGAAAAACAAAACCAAAAAAATAGATTATTTATGGTGATATTTTATGAAAGAAAAAAAAGATTCACTTAAATCAATGTTAAATGGTCAAACAGATCAAGATTTACTAAAAATTGCTGAATATTATAATATTAATATTAATGATATTGATTTTATTGATAATATATTCGCTGATAATATAGAGAATGGTAATTATATATGTAATTTAGATAAGGGTTTAGTTAAAGGAACACATTGGGTTGCTTTTATTAAAAATAATAATGAAATAGGTTATTTTGATTCATTTGGTTTTCGACCTCCTCTAATTTTAGAAAAATATTGTAAACAAAATAATTTAAAATGTTTTTTTAATTTAAATCAATTTCAAAATATAAATTCTTCATTATGTGGTTTATATTGTTTATTATTTTTACTAATTGGTTCTAATATGACTTTTTATAATAAAAAATCTTTTAATGATATTTTAGATGAAATGAAATTTTGGTCTATTTCTCCTTAAAATACTATTAATTTCATTTTGTAATGATTTCATTACTTTTTATTAAGAAATAATGTAAATGAAAGAACAAAATAGAATTCAAAATAGATATTTCTAGCTTTGGTACCTTTTTGATTATATTTTAATAGGGTTCTAGCTTTGGTACCTTTTTATTTTCTTCTTTCAGTTCTATAAACAGGAGCTCGTTTAATAATATTTATATTATCATTACCAGCTAATTTTTCTCCTTGATTAATATTTGATCTTAAATTAGTAGCATCTTTAATAATTTCATCTTCAAAAGGATTAGATCGATCAAATATAAGAGTATTATTTTTATTAGTCATTTTATTTAATAATTTTAAAAATTGATCGGGAATTTGATAATTATATTCTTCATTATTAGAATCAATTTTAATAAATTTTAAAGGAGTATTTTTTCTTTCAAATTTTGGTATTTTTATTGTATTGAAATTTTTTATTCTTTGTATTAAATCAACTTGATTTAAACCAGATCCATTTTTCTTTCCATGAGAAATTAATTTTTCTTGTTGAAAATTATTTAGAGGATTTAATACTATTGGTCTTATTTTATCATTTATAATATTATCTCCAAATTCTTTTATATATTCATTATCCAAACTTGTTAAAATAATTTTTGTTGCATTATTTCTCATCATCACATTATTTAATTTTAATTTGTGTAAAATAACAATAATATTAAATCCATTGTGTCGACTTGTAGTAAAAGCTTTATTTAAAAATTCTGTTATTTTATTATTACCTTTTATATGTTGTGATAAATCATCAATGAGTAATAAGTCACCTCGATGTAATTTATTAAAATTTATATTCAAATCATTTGGACCATTTATAATTTTATTATATATTTCTATACCATTTTCTTGTAATAAAGGTATTATAGAATTTTTTAAATTATCTTCGGCCCCACTAATATAAATATGTCTCAAATGTTTTGGCAAATGATTAAATACTAAATCATAAAAAGTTGTGGTTTTTCCTGATCCTGAATTTCCCAGAATAATAATTCTATGATTTTGTGGTGAATTCACATTGAATATTTTATTTATATCAAAATTTATTTCATTTTCAGATTCATCTGATGATTCCATAAATTAATTCTATTTTAAATATTATTTAAGCGACAGCCAGCGACAGCCAGCTTGCGTTGCTTGCGTAAATTTTAAAAAAAAATAATAATTTATGGATAACGAAAATTTAATGGTGCTAGCCGATATATCAGATTTGAACGATGCTATTTTTTCTGGAAAAATAAAAAAGAGACCAGCTTATATTCCTTCTTCTCAACAAGAAATATCTTTTATTAACGGAACTTCTGTCAATCAAAGTCAAACAATTAATTTTACAATAACAACACCCAAAGATCAAGCTATTTTATTATCAGAAGCTTATTTTTTCATAGAAGCAAAATTTACAGCAACAACTTTAGCAAATTCGGTTGCTACATATGTCAATCCTAATTTAATAACCCAAATGTTAACAAGTTTAAATATCAACACAAATCGATTTCAATATACCATATCAAATTATAGCAACAATAGAGCAATAAATGTTCTAAGTAACATTTTCCGATTAAGAAGTTATACCCCAAATCAACTTGCTTTAGTAGGCGTTCAAGAAGGCCTTACTTTTGCTCCAGTTTCTTCACAAAACATTGGTACTGAAGCTAATCCTTCTTTAACATCACCAACTTCATCAATTATTGATATTAATATAGGTTATTGCGTCGCTAATGGATATTTAACTGTTGTAAAACCATTTGAAACAACATATTATTTTCAAATGCCATTAGACTGTTTAATGCCTATCCTAAATAGAGTTAAATATTTATCAGGAACATGTAATATTTCGATGACCTTAACATATGATGCTAATAATATTTTCACGTCAGGAGCTCCTATAACAGCTATAGTAGCAAATCCTCCTGTTTTAGCAACTATATCAGAATTTACATTTAAAAAATGTTTTTTTCAATATGTAGCTTTAACTTTTCATGAAGAAAATCCTATTCAAAATATTGAGAAATTGACTGGATTATCTGTTTCTCGTCAGCCTTTAAATGGTCAACAAAATGTTAAATTTAATAATGGATCAAGTGCTCTTACAACAATAACTAGTCCTCCAATTTTAGTTAATGGTAAAGGATTGAGTATTATTGTTATACCAAGAATAGCAGCTCAGACAGGCCCTGTTCCTATAATTGATAGAGCCACTGTTTGTGATAAATCTATATTAACCCCTTTTCCATGTGATAATCGTAATGGGTTAAATTGTAATTTTGTATTAAATCCGTTATTTTCTATAAATAATTATAAATGTGTTTCTGCAGGAGGTCAAATATATCCAGCAAATATTCAGCCGATGTTATATGGGTCAAGTTATTCTTCAACATATAATTTTCAAAATAGTTTTGTTCAAGTTTTAGGAAATAGTCCAGATGGATCAAGCAGCAATTCAGCATTAACTCTTAATCAATATAAAAACTTATTTCAAGTGTTAGTAACAGATATTAGTAATGAAACTACAAATAATTTATCTAATAGTGATAGTTATAATATTACATTCGATATATATTCGACCAAATTAGCACCCGCAAATGATTCATCAACATATGATTTTGACGGAGACGTTTTTATTGTTAGTGCCCGAACTTTATCTTAAATAAAAAATATATTTTATGTCAGAATATATAGAAGTATTTAATAATGCAAAAATATCAGATCAATCAAAAAAAACTTATATTGGGAAAATGAAAACTTTATTAAAACAATTTGATAATGAAATTCCAACAATTGATCAAATAAAAAATAGTGATATATCAATAAATAATAAATACATGTTTTTAAATACAATAATGTCATATAGAAAACATGCAAATTTACCGAGAGAAAATGATATGCAAGAATATTATAAAGAAATAAAAGAAAGTTTAGATAGAAATAATATTTCAACTGAAAAACAAAAAAATAATTATATTAGTTATAAAGATTTAATAAATAAAATTAATGAATTAACGGAAAATAATAATTATTACAAGGCTTTATTATTAGCCATGTATATATACATACCCCCTCTAAGAAGTAACTATGGATGTGTAATTTTAACTGATAATGATAATAAAAATTTAATTGAAGCTAAAATAAATCATATATATAATAATAAAATTTATTTATATAATTTAAAAGTTAAAAAAATAGATGATCATATAATTGATATGCCTGATAATTTAATTGAAATCTTAAATAAATCTTTAATAGAATTGCCTCGAGATTATTTATTTGTAAATAATAAGGGTGAATGTATGAATAATTCTCAATTTAGTATATTTGCAAATAAAATATTAAAATCTATTTTTAATAATAAATTAACATTAACTTTATTAAGACATATTTATATTAATGAATTAGATATGAATAAATTAAATTCGAAACAAAAAAAAGAAATTGCTAATAAAATGAATCATTCTATTGCACAACAAGATAATTATAGATTATTAGATATTAAAGAAAAACAACAAAATATTTTTGATTATTTAAAATCTATTTTTTTTAATCAATAAATCGTTGAAATATTTTTTTATTTTTTTCATTTAATTTTAAATTAGTCAGACACCATGTTAAATAACTTTGATCTTTAATAGAAGAAACCCATTTATTTTTATATTTACCAAATTTAAATAAATAATCATTTTCATATCTATTCAACTCTGGATTTTTTTTTAATAATTCTAATTTTATATTTTCATTTATTCCCGGTTTATTATATAAATATATTTGATATTTCTCTGTCATTTCTTTAAATATAAATATATTACTTTTATTTAATTCTCTTCTACAAAATGGACATGTTTTTAAATTTATTGCACATTGCTTACATATATAGTCCGTGTGCATATTTTCACATAATAAATTTGTTACTTTATTTTCTTCTTCTAAACATATATCGCATCTTTTTATCGAGGTCATAATATATAAAAAAAATTATTTATTCATATTAAAATAAAATATGTTACTTTTCATTTTATATCAATTTTATTACTTTTTAAGAAGAAATAATTTAAATAGAAGAACAAAAGACAAATCAAAATAGATATTTCTAGCTTTGGTACCTTTTTGATTATATTTTAATAGGGTTTTAGCTTTGGTACCTTTTTAATTTATATATATTATTAATAATTTCTTGTAATCTTAATTTCATCTAATTTAATTCTTTTCATATTAATTTTATTATATTTTGTAAAACAACCATAATTAAAATTAATAAATCCACGTATATTATCTAAAGAATTAAATTTATCTCTTAATTCTCCATTAGTATATTTGTCTTTTGTAAGAGTTTTATCAAATTTGAATTTCTTTTGGATTTGTTTTGTACCATATCGATTTTTTGTTATACTAATTTCGGGTGTTAATTCAATATTATTAATAGTAACTTTTAGTTTCATCATTACTTCATCATTTTTATTATTAAATAATTCTGTTAACATCTCCCAAAATTCTATTTCTTCATTTTTTTCTTTTAATTTTATTAATTTTTCACATTCTTGTATATATTCTTTGTTAGCAATAAATATTTTTAAATTACTATCAGCAGGAATTTGCTTATCAAATTTAACTAAATTAGATCTATTTTCTTTTCTATAATTAAATATTATTTTATTAAATTCAGAGATACAAGATGAACTAATATCATATATTTTTTCAAAATAAGAATCTTTATCATCATCACTGTAATCTTTTGGATTTTTAAATATCTCATCAAAATAAGAATCTTTATCATCATTACTGTAATCTTTTGGATTTTTAAATATCTCATCAAAATATTTATAATAATATGGTATATTTTTTTGTAAAGAAATAAAATCAGTCAAAATATTATAAATATAATTTTGAAAAAAATCAGTAAATAATGGAGTTGTATTTTTATAAGACTCATATAATTCTTCTACAGTTTTTTCATGAGACTTCTTTAATTCTTCTGTTTTTTTATCATTAGACATCTTTTCATATTCTGCAATTTTATCATTATACTTATTTAAATATTCTATAGCTTTATCAACATGAAACTTCTCCAAATCTTCAAATTTTATTTTTTTTATTTTATCATCATCTTCGGCATATATCATATTAAAATCTTCAAATTTTATTTTATTAATATCATTTTTATTAATCAATTCCAATTCAAGAAGTCCTTTCAATTTATTTCTTGAATTCAAAATAAATTCTTTTATTTTATAAAAAGAATGTAAAGAAACATTGTGTAATAAATTTTTTGCTATATTATTTTTTATATCTTTTTTATCAAACCATTCTGAATTAAATTTTGAATTAAATTTAATTTCATTATTAATTTTTAAAAAGGGAATGTAATATAAACAATCATAGATATTTAAACTTGAATAATTGCCTAATATTTTTAAATAATCTATTTCTGATTCGGTACAAATATCTTTATTTATTGAATAACTTTTATGATCAATAAAGTTGTTTATTTTATTAAAAATATTAGAAAATAAATACATAGATTTACAAGTTCTATCTCTTTGAATAGCATTTATAAAATTATAAAAAGAAACTATTCTGTTATGTGTTATTCCTATAGTTACTCTATTAAAAATATCAGTTTTATATGGTCTAATAGAAATCGCACTAAAAACAGTAGGACTAGCTAAGATAAATTTATGTTTTTGTTCATTTAATGTTTTTAATTTTTCATCTGTTTCGGCTTCTAATATTAAAACATCTTCAGTAGGCAAACATTTAAAATATTTGTTATAAATATTATATAATTTATATTTAAGATCACACCAAATAAACATTGGAATATTATTTTGTATATTTTCTTCAATAACTTGTTCTAAAAGAGTAATATCATTAGAAAGAGTTAAATTATCTATTTTATTTCTTACTTGATTAAATTTAGAAAAAGTTAATTCTTTCTCAAATTTTGATAAATGTGGTTTTATTGAATTTTTATCAAAAATAACATCGCTAATAAAACAAGAATAAGAATTCTTAATTAATTGAGGAATTGTTGTAGATCTAATACCCTTAGTATATATTTTATTATCAGCTGAATTTGTTGTAATAGTTTCAATATATTGAATATATTCATCAATAAATAAATTATAATTATTTTTTTGTAAAATATCACAATCAAATAATTTCTCTAATTTCCAAATAGAAGGACTTAAACAAATTATATTATTTATACCTTTCAGATCTTCATGAAATTCATACATTTTTTTAAAAGTTTCTTGATCTATTATATAAGACTCTTGATTATCTAATTTATTTATTTCATTTTTAATAGAATAAGCTTGTATTGTTCTATTAACTATTATTAAATTTATTTTATCTGTTTTTAATAATTCAGATAAAATATAATATGTTTTTCCACAACCAGGAATTCCGGAAATATAATTTATATGATTTTCCTTGAAATTAATTACATTTACTTCATTAAACTTATGATTTATTTGTGATAATACATTATTAATTTCATTATTGAAATCTTTTTCATCAACATCAATTATTTTAAATCCTTTACATTCTTTTTCAAAATGAAAACATGTATAATTATTATCAGATAGTTTAATAAAACCATTTGCAACTAAATCATTATCACATGTTGGACATTTATAAAATTTATTTTTACATTCGCAATGCGATAAATGGCCGCATTTTCTTTTTATATTTGTAAATTTGAATTCATAAATATTTTTATGTGGATTATATTCAATAAAATTATGATTTACCTCTTCTCCTGTTATTTTTTCTGATAATTTTTTTTGTAGATAACTTATAATTTTCCTTTTATTAACTTCTAAATTTTTAAAAGCTATTTTTGGCAAATGATTATTATATACTTCTATAATATTTTCTCGAGTACCTAATATTTTATACATAGGATCAGTAAAAGAAATTACTGAATCTATTATTTTATAATTATCTTTAATAATTTCTCCTTTAGTATTAATTCTATGATATCTAGTATCTTCAGTTATATAAAAATTATATTTATAATAAAATGATGATGAATTTGTTTCTTCATTATTTAATTCCATTTTGTAACAATAAGGATTTCTTAAACTTCTTATACCTTTATATATTTGAATATCAAATATTTCCCCATTTTGTTTTGTCATCAAATTAAAAAAAGTATTTGACCATATTTTATATTTTAAACTTATATGATATTTATTTATTCCATTTTTTGATATTCTATGATAAATTATAAAATCATCATCTACTAATTTAATATTATAATTATCTTTTATTAATTTTTTAATATTATCAATTATTGATTTTAAATCTAATCCATTATCAAAATCAAAATATGGTTTTATATATTTATTTAATAATATAATTTCATGAAATTGATAATCTATTTCTCTTATAAAATTTTTAAAATTATATTCATTATTTATATAAATCATATTTTTAACATCACAATTTAAAATATAAGGTTTTACTTTATAATTTCCATCAAAATTATTATATTTTGATTTTAATATCAAAGTTTTATTTTCTATTTTTTTAATATATTTTTCTTGATAAATTAATCTTTCTAAAACTGCTTTTCTATCTTCCCGTGCTTCAAATATACTATTCATTTCATTTTCATATTTTGATTTTAATATGAAAGTTTTATTTTCTATTTTTTTAATATATTTTTCTTGATAAATTAATCTTTCTAAAACTGCTTTTCTATCTTCCCGTGCTTCAAATATACTATTCATTTCATTTTCATGTTTTGATTTTAATATCAAAGTTTTATTTTCTATTTTTTTAATATATTTTTCTTGATAAATTAATCTTTCTAAAACTGCTTTTCTATCTTCCCGTGCTTCAAATCTACTATTCATTTCATTTTCATATTTTGATTTTAATATCAAAGTTTTATTTTCTATTTTTTTAATATATTTTTCTTGATAAATTAATCTTTTTAAAACTGCTTTTCTATCTTCCCGTGCTTCAAATATACTATTCATTTCATTTTCATATTTTGATTTTAATATCAAAGTTTTATTTTCTATTTTTTTAATATATTTTTCTTGATAAATTAATCTTTCTAAAACTGCTTTTCTATCTTCCCGTGCTTCAAATATACTATTCATTTCATTTTCATGTTCAGAATCATTTTCTGATTCACTAAAGTTATCTTCATTTTCTGATTCACTAAAGTTATCTTCATTTTCTGATTCACTAAAGTTATCTTCATTTTCTGATTCAAAAAAGTTATCTTCATTTTCTGATTCAAAAAAGTTATCTTCATATTCATTTTTTATCTCCATAATATACATATATTATTTTATTTATATAAAAAAAAATAAATAAAATAATAAAAATATCAATAATTTCATTTTGTAACGATTTCAATATTTTTTAATAAGAAATAATAGAAATGAAAGAACAAAATAGAATTCAAAATAGATATTTCTAGCTTTGGTACCTTTTTGATTATATTTTAATAGGGTTCTAGCTTTGGTACCTTTTTAATATATATAAATTAAAAAGAATAAATAAATAATAATATATATTATGGAAGAAAATAATGAAAGTTTAATAAAAGAATTAAATAAACTAAAAGATTTACTAAAAATACAAACAGATTTAGCGAGAAGAAAAGCAGAAAATAGTAAAATAGCAAATTATAAATGGAGGGAAAATAACAGAAATAAATATAATGAATATATAAGAAATTATAATCAGAAAAAAAGTATAAAAAAATAAATTTATATATTATGGAACTAGAAGAGTTAAAAGAGCAATTAAATAAATTACAAAAAGAAAAGCAAGAAGCAATAGAAAAAAGAAGAATATCAAATAAATTACAAAGAGAAAGAATATTAAAAGAAAATCCAAATTATTATAAAGATAAAAAGAAAATATTTTTAGAAAAAAATCCAAATTATAATAAAGAATATCAACAAAGACCAGAACAAATAGAATATCGAAGAAAATGGATTGAAAATAATAGAGATCGTGTAAATGAATATCAAAGAAATTTATATAAAAAAAATATTGAAAATTTATGAATCAAGTAATAAACAATATTATTAATAATTTTAATTTTATTTTTTTTTTTTTATGTCAACTAAAACATACGTACAAAAAACATTAAAACTTCAAGCTGCTTCAGTAGATGGTACAATTAATTATTGTGATAAAATTTATCAAGTAGATGGACTTGATTATTCAACTAAATCAAAAGCTTTTATTGAATCTATCTGTGTCAATGGTATGACAGATTTATATAATATTCCAACAGATTTATCTTTTAATACTACTGTTGAAGGAATGCCAATTTATACTATTTCGTTACCATCAAAAAATTATACATATCCAGAAATAATGGATATTATTTGTGCTCCAGGATCAGGAATTATAGAAAGAATTGGTTATACTCAATTTTCAGTATTTGATAAAACAAAAAATCTAACAGTAACATTTCCTAAAAATACTGATTTTCGTCTATTAGCTTATATATTAGGTCTCCCTCTTGATGCTAATATTGCTTTTCAAAGAGTATTTACTTTAGCTGCTGGTGATGATTTTCCAAGAAATCACAATATCAATTTATTTCAAAATTGTAAAATTCAATTTGGTTTTGCTGATAATAAAATTCAAAATCCTACAACTGAACAGGTTCCTCTAACTATTAATATAGATAGAACATTTGACTCAGATATTAATGTATATCAAAGTCAACTTTTAATAAATAATATAATTCCATTAAATGAAATACCTAATAAAGATATTTATTATATTAGAATGAGAGTTACAGGTAATAATTCTGATATTAAACCTCATTTTATTGATGATATTGATATTTGTATTAATTTTAGTTCTCAATAAATTTGCGACGTTCTCAATAAATTTGCGACGTTCTCAATAAATTTGCGACAATAAATTTAAAAAATATTTTTTTTAATTTATGATAAATAAAATATGTAATAAATGTAATAAAGAAAATAATACAGAATATAAAAGATGTGATATATGTCGTGATAAAGATAGATTAAGTAAAAACAAAAAAAATGAATCGAAAAATAATGATAATAGTAGCAGCATTACAAGTAATTCAGAAAATAAATTATTAATCAAAAATATATCGCGCAATAATTCAGCACCAATTGATAATAGTAGCAGCATTAATTCAGAAAATAATTCAGAATTATCAATTGATAATAGCATTACAAATAATTCAGAAAATAAATTATTAATCAAAAATATATCGCGCAATAATTCAGCACCAATTGATAATAGCATTACAAGTAATTCAGAAAATAATTCAGAATTATCAATTGATAATAGCATTACAAATAATTCAGAAAATAATTCAGAATTATCAATTGATAATAGCCTTACAAATAATTCAGAAAATATTTTAAATAATTTTAAAATAGTTGATAGAATAATTCACACTGAAAAAAGAATTAATTTTATTCATCCATTTTCATGTAAATTTTATTCAGCTCGAGGAGGAGGTAAAACTACTTATATAATCAATTATTTAAATTTTATACACGAAAATAATTTAAACATATTTAGTAAAATTTATTTTTATACAAATAGTAGCAATCAAGATTTATTTGAACTATTAAGAATCAAAATAATTTTTAGACATTATGATGAATTAGAAGAATTAAAAATACATGAAAAACCCACTTTATATATATTTGACGATTGCATGGCCGATTTAAAAAATAATAAAATTATTGCATCGTTTTATACCCGAGGTCGCCATTGTAATGTTTCAATATTTAGTTTAGAACAGCATTGTAATTTTGCTAATATTTTAGAGAAAACAAATACAGATTATTATTTATTATTCAAAATTCACGATTCAAAAACATTAGAAACATTTCAACAAAAATTTTGTAATGATATTTCTTTTTTAGAATTTAATAAAATGAATAAATATTGTAATTCTATTGGTTTACCATTTATAATAACTTTAAATAATCAAAATTGTAAATATAGATCAAATTTTAATAATTTATTATATATTAAAAGAAATTCTGACACAGAAATATTATTATGTCAAAAAAAATATATACCTGAAAAAAAAATAATTAATTTAGAAAAAGAAGGCAATTTCATATTAAAAAAAAGATCAATTAAATCACAAATAGGCAGATTTTGTTTATTTTGTTTATCTTTTATAACATGTGGCTATTTAGGCAGCTGTTATTGTTTAGATTATTTACAAATTTTACAATATAAAGTTGTAAAAGATACAATATATGAAGAAAAAGAAATAGAAGATGAAAATAATAAAAAAATATGTATAATCGAAAAAGTCAAGAACTAAATATCCACTTTGCTCGTCTTGATCAAGACGAGCAAAGGGGGCCCCCGGGGTTTATAATAAAAACAATAAATAAAATAATAAGATATATAAAGAAAAAAATAAAAAGAAAGAGAGAAAATAAAATATATAAAATAGCAATATTATCAATATATAATGAAAAGGAAAATAGATAAAAATATCTTTCACAAAATAATATGAAATAATATGAAATAATATGAAATAGTAAATATCATCAAAAGAATAAAGACTTTGAATTTTATTAAATTTTATCATTGGGAAAAAAGAATAAATTACTCCTAATTTCATTTTGTATTGAAATTCATTAAATTTAAGAAGAAATAATTAAATTAGAAGAACAAAATAGAATTCAAAATAGATAATTCTAGCTTTGGTACCTTTTGATTATATTTTAATAGGGTTCTAGCTTTGGTACCTTTTTCTATATTATTATATTAGTCAAAAATCTTTATTCAAAGTACAAAATATGTGGGGCGAGTTAAATATGTGGGGCGAGTTAAATAATATAAATATGTGGGGCGAGTTAAATATGTGGGGCGAGTGCGCACATTTTCGATGAAATCGTGCTTCGAGGTCAATGCACAAAATAGTCAATAATATGCGGCGAGGTCAATGCACAAAATAGTCAATAATATGCGGCGAGGTCAATGCACAAAATAGTCAATAATATGCGGCGCATGATTTCATCGAAAATGTGCTTCGAGGTCAATGCACAAAATAGTCAATAATATGCGGCGAGGTCAATGCACAAAATAGTCAATAATATGCGGCGAGGTCAATGCACAAAATAGTCAATAATATGCGGCGCACGATTTCATCGAAAATGTGCTTTGCGCGAAATCAAAAGAAAGCACGAAATCAAAGAAAATGTGCTTTGAATGAAAGCACGAAATTGAGAAAAACATGCTTCCCAAAATATATTAAA
>Ga0208743_1000313_pt1 | contig 15987 bp, 22 predicted proteins | sample CryBogCBH04Jul08_FD_184615 | JGI IMG/M metagenome (GOLD analysis project Ga0208743, IMG submission 184615) | Freshwater microbial communities from Crystal Bog, Wisconsin, USA - CBH04Jul08 (SPAdes) (version 2) | ecosystem: Environmental > Aquatic > Freshwater > Lake | place: Crystal Bog...
ATGAGGCTGTTATGAATAGCGAACGTCGTAAGAAATTTAGAAGGTGGTTCTATGGTGCTCTCTTGCCTTGTCGTAGCGATAGCGGGATTATCCGGATGGTTGGAACTATTCTACACATGGATTCGCTTCTTGAATCTTTAATGCCACGAGACAGTGACAAAAAAACAATTACAGAAGGACTCAAGACCTATTCAATTGGTCGTTCCTTATGGAAATCAGTTAAGTACAAAGCACACAACCCAGACTTCACAGAGATCCTGTGGCCTGAAAAGAAGAGTGCTGAAGAACTTAAAGCATTACGTGAAGAGTATATCCGCCAGGGTATGCCTGACGTTTACTCACAAGAGTACCTTAACGTACCTCTTGATGAAGCGAATTCCTATTTCAAAAAGCCTGACTTTGCCGCATTGACGGTCGATGATCAGACTGCCCGTATTAACTACTACATCACTGCTGACTTAGCTATCTCACAATCCCAACAGGCTGACTACTCCGTATTCATTGTTGCTGGTGTGGATGAGAACAAGCGTATTCAGATCCGTGATGTTATACGAGACCGGCTAGATGGCCGGGAGATCGTAGACACTATTCTTGCTCTCCAAAGACTATACAAGCCAGCGGCCTTTGGTATTGAGGAGATGCAAGTCTCAAAAGCTATTGGACCCTTTCTTCGAGAAGAGATGCACAAGACTAATACCTACCTTAACCTAGTACCCCTAAAGCATGGTGGTAAGGATAAGATAGCCAGAGGACGAAGTATCCAAGCCAGGATGCGTGCCAAAGGCGTACGGTTCGATAAGAACGCTGATTGGTACCAGACACTTGAAGATGAGATGATGAGGTTCCCTAGAGACAAGCATGATGACCAAGTAGACTGTATGGCTTACCTTGGTATGATGCTTGATAAACTTATTGAAGCCCCAACCAATGATGAGGTTGAGGACGAAGAATACCGAGATGCTATGCATGAGTTCGGATACGATAGACGAGGCGCTAACGCCGTAACGGGATATTAATGAATAAACTAGAAGCTAAACTAAAACTTGAGGACGTGGTTGTATGTCCTAATATCGCAGAGCTTCTGGATAAAGATGATCTGCAGAAGATTGGTCGTGATGTATACGAAGAGTTTACTGCCGATCTAATGTCTAGATCAGCTTGGGAGAAGCGGACTGAAGAGTCCATGAAGCTAGCTTTACAGGTTGCTGAAGCTAAGTCCTTTCCATGGCCTAATGCGTCTAACGTTAAGTTTCCTCTGATTACTATTGCCGCATTGCAGTATCATGCTAGAGCATATCCTGTTCTTGTTAATGGTGATACTCCAGTACGTTGTAGGGTCATCGGTGATGATCCAGATGGTATGAAGGAACGCCGAGCTGAGCGAATTGAGAATCATATGTCTTACCAGATCCTTGAAGTTGATGAGGACTGGGAAGAGGATACTGATAGGGTCTTAATCACACAACCGATTGTAGGTTGTGCCTTTAAGAAAACCTACTACCATCCTACAAAACGTAGACCACAATCAGATTACATTCTTGCAAGAGACCTGGTAGTTAACTACTGGACTAAGTCCCTTGAACAGGCACCACGTGTTACCCACGTGCAGTACATGACCAAGAATGAGATCTATGAGCGAGTGGCTCGTGGATTGTTCTGTGAGATGACTGAAGTAACTCCAGTCTCGATTCCACAATCGAACTTGCAGTTAACACAAAACAAAGCTCAGGGTATGGAGGCTCCACAGTCTACAGACTCTAGCACACCGTACGAAATCCTTGAGACACACAAGTTCATTGACTTTGACCAAGACGGTTACGCCGAACCATACATTGTATGGGTACGTCGTGATACCAAACAAGTCCTACGTATTGTAGCCCGGTTCTTTGACCAGTCTATTGAACGTAATGACTCTGGTAAAATCTTAAGTATTAAAGCTGAACAGTACTTTACTAAGTATCCTTTTATCCCCTCACCTGATGGCGGTTTTTATGACTTGGGATTTGGAGTACTACTGGGACCCCTTAATCAAAGCATCGATACAATCATTAACCAACTGGTTGATGCTGGTACGATGTCTAACACAGCAGGTGGGTTCCTAAGCCGTGGCATTAAGATGCGTGGTGGTAATTATAACTTTGCACCTTTAGAATGGAAACACGTTGATTCAACTGGTGATGATTTACGTAAAGGCATTGTGCCTCTTCCTGTTAGGGAGCCTTCTCAAGTTCTGTTTACATTGCTTGGAATGCTTATCAACTACGGTGAGCGTATTGGTGGATCAGTTGATATTCTGGTTGGACAAAATCCGGGACAGAATACAGCAGCTGAGACAACAAGAACAATGGCTGAGCAAGGAATGAAGATTTTCTCTGGTATCTTTAAACGTACCTACAGAAGCCTTAAGCAAGAGTTCCGCAAGCTATACAGACTTAACCAATTATATCTCGAAGATGAAGTTGATTTCCAATCCGATAAGGGTGAATTCAATATCTCTGCCGATGACTATAATGGTCCAGTAAGTGATATCAGTCCTAGTGCAGATCCTAACATCATTAGTGATAGTCAGAAGATGCAACAGGCACAAGCAATCCTACAGTTAGCTACTACGACTCCTGGCGTTAACATTCGTCAAGCGCAAATCATGTATGCTAAAGCCTGGAAGGTTGCTGAGTTAGAATCATTGCTGCCGGATCCAAAAGGTCCTAATGCAATTAAACCAGCTGTACCTGAGAAGTTACAAGTTGAGCAAATGAAGTCCCAGATTAAACAAGCGGACCAACAGTTGCAGATGAAACTTGGTGTATTGAAGCTTATGGATACAGCTAAGCTGAACGAAGCTAAGATTCACAAGTTAGAGGCAGAAGCTTTACTGGCATTAGAGACAGCTGGAGGTGTTCGTACAGGACAAGAAATCCAGTTAATCAATTCCCAGATTGCTGCAATGAAAGCAAAGAACGAAGGCATTATGTCCTCAGTCGAGCTTATGATGAAGTTAACGGAAGGTGAAGACACACCGTCGGAACCAACAGGAGAGTAATTTGAGCGTTGTAACAGAACCGGAATTCCTGGACTGGAAACAACATCCGATCACGGGGGCCTTCATGAAGGCTCTCTTCAATGATAGAGAGTATTTAAAAGAGATGCTAGTAGGTGGTACAGATGACGACAGTAATGTTCGTGGTCGTATTGCAGCTGTTGGTATGATCCTTGCTCTTGACTATGAAGGTCTGATGGAAAGTTTAAGGGGAGATAGATGAGTAATACTACAGGGATAACACCTTTATTAAATCGAGTACTGATTAAGCCAATGATTGTAGTTAATCAAACAGCAAGCGGTATCATAGTCTCTACAGAGGGTATGAGTGAACGTGAGCAGTTAGGTAATACAACTGGTGAGGTCGTAGCTGTTGGCCCAGAAGCCTTTAGTAGCTATGCTGAGTGTCCTGTTAAACAGGGTGACAAAGTAATCATGGCTAAGTATGCAGGTTTAATGTACGTCGGTAAAGACGGCGCTAAGTATAGAATGATTAACGATGATGACTTGACTGGTATCTTAGATCCAGACATGGACTTAGTTGATCCACATTTAAGTAAGGGAATAAGATGAGTGATGATGTAATTGACAATCAACAAGAGCCTAACAACGTTGAACCACAACAGACTCCAAACACACCTGACTATGCTGCTGAAGCTGGCGCACAGGGTTGGGTTGCTAAAGAAGACTATCGTGGTAATGAATCTGATTGGGTAGATGCTGAAACCTTTGTCCGTCGTGGCAAAGAGATTATGCCTATCCTTAGGAAGAACAACGAGAAGCTGCTCAAGGAACTTAAAGAGGCACGTAGTATTGCTGAAGAAGCAAGATCTACTGCACGTGAGTTCCAGAAGTTCCAAAAGGAACAGTATGAACGTAAGGCAAAAGAACTGGAAGGTCAGTTAGTTCAATTGAAACAAGCAAAGCGTGATGCAGTCTCCAGTGGAGATGGCGATCGTGTTGTTGAGATTGATGATGCCATGGACTTGATTAAACAGGATGTAGTTGAGGCCCGTGCCGAAGCTACTCGTGAACCAACACCAGCAGTACAATCACCACCACAGCCAGATGAGAATCTACAAGCGTGGTTAGATCGTAATGATTGGTTTGGTCAAGACAAACGAATTACAGACATCACAAATACAATTGGTAAGTCTATTACCGAAGAGTTCCCTACCCTTAAAGGTAAGGCATTCCTAGACAAGTTAGATGAAGAATTAGCTACCACGTTCCCAGAACGCTTTGGTAAAAAGAAACGATCTAATCCTATGGATGGATCTGCTGCTACGACAACCTCTGGTCGTCCTAGCTCTGCTAAGAAATCATATGAGAACCTACCTACAGAAGCTAAGGCCGCTTGCGACCGTTTTCTTAAGCAGGGTTTAATTAAGAGTAAAGAAGCCTATGTCGCTGAATACGACTGGTCAGAATAAACAAGAGAGAAAGACAATCATGGCAACAGATAAAAAACTAGCAGTCGGTGAGTTTATTAATCCAAATACAACCACTGTTAAGGAACAACAAGAAGAAGTCAAGACACCCACTGTGTCTAATGAGAAACCGGTACGTCGCAATCGTGGGGCGTTTAACGGGACACGTGGTAAGTTGCAAGTAGGAAATCTTATTACAGGATATCACTTGTACTTTTTTAATGATGAGCCGGGTCGCATTCAAGCGGCTCTTGACGCTGGCTGGGAATTTGTCTCTCCCTCAGAGGTAGGATATGCTGCATCGAACGTTACAAATACAAACGTCGATCTTGGAGATAGAGTAAGTGTTATTGGTAGTAAGAATGATATGGGTCAACCAGTCAAACAGATCTTGTTAAAGATTAAAGAAGAATGGTGGGACGAAGATCAAGCTGATATCCAATCACGCAATGACAAAACAGATGCTTCCATTCGTAGAGGTAAAGGTGGTTCAGGAGTTGATACCACTGGATTCTATAATGCAGGCATTAAATATTAATACTAATCTTATTGAAAGACTTTAAATGGCAAATACAAACGCCCCTCGTGGTCTAAGCCCAATCGGTACTATTACCGGTGGAACTTGGAATCAGCAAGGCCAAACGTTCGCTATCGCTACTGATGCTTCTAACACATACGCCATTGGTGATGTTGTAAAGCTCGCTGGTGGTTCTGATGCGTATGGTGTTGCATATGTAAACAAAGCAGCTTCTACTGATATTCCTGTTGGAGTTATCGTTGGTTTCCGTGTAGCGGATTCTGGTGTATCCCTTCAAGGTACTAACCTTAACCTAGCACAACTCTATCTCGGCTTAAGTGCCGGTTTACGTTATGCTGTAGTTGCAACTGATCCTAATATCATCTATGAAATTGAAACAGATGCTACTGGTGTTGCTGCTGCTAACGTTGGTGCAAACGCTGGTATGACTATTACTGCCGATCAAACTTCTACACTGTCACAGTCTAGTCCTTTGTCAAGCACAATTCTAGTTGCTTCATCTATTAAAGCTCAAGGTACTTCAGGTTCATTGGCATTACCATTGACAATTATCGGCGTATCGCAACGTCCTGATAACTCAGTTGGCGCCTATGATAATGTACAAGTTATCTTTAATCGTCATCAATATAAGCAAGCCCAAGGCACTGCTTAATAACTAGATAACAAAGGAATAAAAACATGGCAGGCGTAATCACAACCGGTACCCATCCTAAGGCCCTATGGCCTGGTATTAAAGCTTGGTGGGGCCAAGTATACGAAGAGCATCCAGAAGAATATTCTTCACTCTTTGATAAAGAATCATCACATCAAAACTACGAAGAAGATGTCCAGTTAACTGGCTTTGGACTCGTTCCACAAAAAGCTGAAGGCGCTGGTACTACCTACGATTCAGAGATTCAAGGTTTCACAACCCGCTACACACACATTGCATACGCTCTTGGTTACATCGTAACTAAAGAAGAGTTGGATGACAATTTGTATGAGCAAGTCTCTAAGAAGCGTTCTGGTGCATTAGCAATGTCTTTCCGTCAAACGAAAGAAAACGTTGCTGCTAACATTTACAACCGTGCATTTACTACAGGTACCAACCAACAGTATGCTGGTGGTGATGGCGTAGCTCTTTGCTCCACAGCACATCCTAATACTTCTGGCGGTACATTTGCTAACAAGTTAACAGTTGATGCTGACCTCTCCGAAGCTTCTTTGGAAGATGCAACAATCGCTTTGATGGGCTTCCAGGATGACCGTGGCCTCTTGATCAATGTAATGCCTAAATCATTACACATTGCTCGTCAAGAGATCTACAATGCTGGACGTATCCTTAAATCAACTAACCAACCTACCAACGGCAACAACGATTTAAACATCTTGCGTGCTAACAATGTATTCCCAGGTGGTGCAGTTGTTAACCATTACTTCACATCTCCTCATGCTTGGTTCATCCGTACTAACGTACGTGATGGTATGAAGTATTATGAGCGTGTTGGTGTACAGTTCGATCAAGATAATGATTTCGATACCATGAATGCTAAGGCAAAAGGTTACGAGCGTTATTCATTCGGCTGGACCGATCCACGTGCTATCTTCGGCTCTAACGGTCCGTAATAGTAAGTAATTAAGATGAGGGGGTCAAAAGCCCCCTCTTCTAGTTTCACCCCACAATATTAATTAAAAGGATTTATAATGGCCTCTTTATTTCGTGATACAAAACTAGGACTAGTTAAAACTGTTCAAGTAGATTCTACAATGTCTGGTTACACAGAGATTGCTAAGATTCCTAAAAATTCCCGCATCCTTGGTTTCATTGTCAATGGTGCACCAATTGCTTCCGCAACGTTATCGTTGGGTAGCACAGCTACTGCTACAGAATATGTTAACGCATATAGCTTAGCAAGTGGTTATGCAAACTTTGTTAATGATGTAGATAGCACTGCCCTCGGCACTGTAACAACTACTGACTCTTCTGTATACGCTATTGTTAGCGCAACTTCAGGTGTTTGGCAAGTTTCTATTCTATTCTCAGCAACTTACTAATTAGGAGGTTAACATGGCTAACGTCGTTAACACTCAAATTATTATGGATGGCAATCGAAATGCCGTCGTTAAAGTTACTGGAGTATTAGATACATCTAACGTAGCTGCTTCTGGCACATTAGGCACTGCTTCATCTGGTGCTACTACTATTAACTCTAAAGTTATTACATTCACCGCTGGTGGTTTAACACCAACTGTTGGTCAGGGTGTTACAGGTACTGGAATACCTGCAAATGCTTATGTTGCTGTTGTAAACAGTACAACACAAGTAACAATGAACGTAGCTGCTACAGCAACTGGTAGTTCATTAACTTTCTCATTAGTAGCTGGTAGTATTATTATTGTTGATCCAATTAACTATGCTTTGATTCCTACAGGATTTAGAATTGATCATCTTGATTATTCTATTTCTGATCCACTAGAAGTTAGATTGCTTTGGGATGGTAGTACTCAAGTAGATATTATCCCTGTAGCTGGTCGAGGTAAGATGAGCTTCTGGAACTTTGGTGGTTTACAAAACAATGCACCTAGTCCTACTGGTCGTATTGCCTTAACAACTACTGGATATAATACTACATTAGGAACAACACCTTTGGTGTTCTCCGTAGTACTTGAACTGGTTAAACAAGGCGTTCAGTAATGCAGGTTGCAAATAGCAACGCTAAAGAACTACACCTATCCGCTACGGTTATCCGTGCGGATGGTACTGTAGTTGAATTAGGCGTTATAGATTATTGGCACAAGAATCCAATCAAACGTTTTATTTGGAGAATTAAAAAATGGCTACACTCTTAACAAACTCAGGTCACGCAATCGTTACCAACCGCATTAACGGTGCAGGTACCACTCCAAGCTACGTTGCTTGGGGAACCGGTGCTGGTACAACAGGCGCAACTGATACAACGTTATTTACAGAAGTAACACCACGAGTAAGTGGAACTACTTCACAACAAACTACTACAATTACGAATGATACATTCCAAGTTGTAGGAACTCAAACTGCTGCCACTGGTGAGACTATTACCAATGCTGGTATCTTTGATGCTTCAACATCTGGTAATTTATTTATCAAAGGTGACTTTACTGGTATTGCTTTAAACAGTGGTGACAGTATTCAGTTTACATTTAAATGCCAGTTTAGTTAATTATTAATATAAGAGGTAATATATGGCTTTTGTAATAGCTGATCGTGTACAGGAAACCACCATTGTTGTAGGAACAGGCACAGCAACATTGCTTGGTGCAGCAATTGGTTATCAATCATTCTCGGCTGGAATAGGGGCCAGTAATACCACCTACTACGTTATTGCAGATCAGTCTGGTAGTAACTGGGAAGTAGGTTTCGGAACATTAGATGCGACAGGTCTTATTCTCACAAGGACTACGATCCTGTCGTCTTCTAACTCAAATTCAGTTGTTAGTTTCCCAGCGGGAACTAAGAACGTCTGGTGTGATTATCCCGCCAAAAAAGCAGCACTACAAGATTCATTAGGTCTTGTTACCGTACCAGTATTACAAACGAGTTCAACATCAAGTGTAACTCCTGTATTAACTTTTAACGGCGCTACTACAAACTATGCAGCAGGTGTTGCTGTGTCAGGTAGTTATTTACAAACTATCTTACAAAACTCTAGTGCTACTGCAGGAGCTTCTACAAACTATGTCTTAAGTAATAACTTAGGAACAGACTCTACCTACTATGGTGAGTTTGGTATGAACTCTTCTGTATTCAGTGCTTCTACACCGTCTGATTTCTTTAGCATTAACAATGGTGTTTATTTCTCAGGGCACGATGGTGATATAACTGTCGGTTCAGGTAATGGTTTTAAATACTACATGGCTTGGGGTACTGCTGGTCAATCTGCCCACGTAATTAATGCAACTGGTGCTATTGGCTTATCTACAAACTTAGGCACTACTCCTGCCCTTAGCGGGACAACTGGCTTTGGTACTTCAGGTCAAGTATTAACAAGTGCAGGTAGTTCTGCATCTCCTACTTGGACAACACCTACTACAGGTACAGTTACTTCTGTAAGCGGCACTACTGGTCGTATAACAAGCACAGGTGGCACAACCCCTGTAATTGATTTAGCTTCAGGCGTAGCAACGGCAGGGACTACTGGCTCTAGCACTTTAATTCCTGTAGTTACCATTGACACTTATGGGCGTGTTACAAGTATTACAACTGCTGCAAACCCACAAGGAACTGTAACTTCAGTAACTGGTACTGCTCCTGTTGTGTCTAGCGGCGGTGCAACTCCAGCTATTTCTATGGCAGCAGCCACTACATCTGTTAATGGTTATTTAACCTCTACAGATTGGAATACTTTTAATGGCAAATCTCCCGCTGCTGGTTCTTCAAGCATTACAACTACAGGTACAGTTACTTCAGGCACATGGTCTGCTTCCTTTGGTGCGGTAAGCGGTGCTAACTTAACTAACATTACTGGTGCTAACGTAACAGGAACTGTAGCCAATGCCACTACAGCAGTAACAGTATCAGGAGCTACACAGGCTTCTATTACCTCAGCAGCCAACTTAGCTACTGTAGGTACAATTACTTCAGGTACTTGGTCAGGTTCATTCGGTGCAGTATCAGGTGCTAACTTAACATCATTAAATGCTTCTAACCTGTCTAGTGGTACTGTAGGTACAGCACGTTTAGGTTCAGGTACAGCATCTAGCTCTACCTATCTTCGTGGAGACCAGACATGGGCTACTATCTCTGCAGGTGCTCCAGGTGGTTCTAACACACAAGTACAATATAACTCTTCAGGCTCTTTTGCTGGTTCTGCTAACTTTACTTTTGATGGTACTAACATATTAGTAGCAGGTACAGTATCAGGTGGTTCTGATGAGAGACTAAAGACTAACTGGCGTAATGTACAAGATAATTACATTACAAAATTAGCTAATGTTAAAGCAGGTATTTTTGATCGTACAGATCTAAACATTACTCAGCCTGGTGTGTCTGCTCAGTCGTTGAGAGAAGTATTACCAGAGGCCGTCCTAGAAGACGAGAATGGTATGCTATCTGTTAACTATGGCGGTGCGGCATTATTATCTGTTATTGAGTTAGCAAAAGAAATAGTTGCATTACGTGTTGAACTAGAGGCCTTAAAGTATCCTAGAACAGGAGCTTAATTATGTTTGGTAATGAACCAATTTCATCAACACCATTATCATCATTACTTCAAAGAGCACAGACTTATTTTAAAGCATTAAGTTATGTAACAACGGTTGCGTCTAATATTTCAAATAGAGCAATTAATAAAATACTAGCAATTACTACTGCTATTACTTTAGCAATAGTTAAATTTATTAGTGTTACTAAATCTGTTAACACTACAGTAATAAGTACATTAAATAAAGTAACACTATATCTTAAAACATTAACAGTAACTGTTTTAAATACGATAAGTTTATTAACGCAACGTATTGTACATCAAACATTATCAGTTGTAGTATCAAATGTAATTTTAATAACTAAAGCAATTGCTAAAATCTTTAGTACTATACATGATACAATGATTATTGTATTAACATCGATGGCATTCCACCTTGTTGGTATATCTGTGTTATCTACTGTAACACCAAGTGTACGACGAACTTTAAGCAAGACGATAACTCTTGTTGGTACTGTTAGTTCTTCTATGTATAAACTAATTCCTAGAGTACTAACAAGTATTACTACTACAACGAATAGTCTAATACGTGGTTACTTTAGAACATTATCAGTTCTTGTTAATCTATTTAAGAATGGATGTCAAGCTGGTATTGCTATTGCAGGTCTAGCTATTGCTGGTGATACTAATAATGTTACATTGAATGCCCATCTAATACGTGGTTACTTCCTTACAGCAGTCTCTACGATTACAGTATCACTTAAGAACCTACAAGAACGTGTTTATTCTGTTATAGTAAATTCTACAACTTCATTAGTTAAGATGGTCTTAAAGCCTCTTACTATTGTTGCTAATACTATAATTACTAAACTATGGAATCTAAAAATCTCCTTTATAGTAATTGTTAATAATGTTAAGCAAGGTTGTATAGCAGGGTTGGCAGTTGCTGGAATAGCAATAGCTGGTAATGCTAATGATATTACATTGATGTTAAAGGTTATACGAAATAGAACAATGACTACTATATCTAATATATCTATTATTATGGATAAAGGATATAAAAAGTTATTAACATATACAAGTATAGTTACTAGTATTGCATTACGTAGATTGTCCATGTTTAGGACATTGTCTGTAACTTCAACAATTATAGCTAATGTGTTTTGGACTGTCATTACTAAGTTTGGTGCTGTTGCTGACAGAACATACTTTGCTTATGAGCGTATGCGTACAATAGTACTTGTAAAAGTACGAACTATCTTTGCTAATAAAGGCGATAAGAATGGCTAATAGTTTTACATATAAAATAACAGATGAGAACGAGTTGTTCTCGTTTGATTACAGCCCGGTTCTTGCGCCGGCTGAGACAATAAGTTCTGCTACTTGCAATGTTATTGTAATGAATGGAACTGATACTAACCCAACTGCAATACTTCTAGGTACTCCAGCTATTACCGGATCTAAGGTATCCCAGAGGGTATACAATGGTATAAGTGAAGTAACCTATCGATTAGAGATGGTTGCTTCTACAAGCTATGGTAATGTATACTCAGTAGTTGGTGACCTTCCAATTTATGCCTCTAATCTGGTGTAATCTATGAGCTATCAAGCCAATTATACCAGAGGTCTTTGGAAGTGTGTTTGTGAGGCCTGTGGTAGAGTGTATAAAAATACACAACTACGACAACGCTGGGATGGTTTCATGGTCTGTGAAGATGATTGGGAACCAAGACAACCACAAGACTTTGTACGTGGTGTAGCAGATTATCAAGCACCACCATATACAAGACCGGAACAGGCTGATCAATTTGTACCTGTATGTACTCCAAACAGTATGTCCGCCTATGCAGGTTGGGGTCAGGCTGGGTGTGCTATAGCAGGCTTTATATCTCCGGCATTTGATCCAACTGCCAATGCTAATGACTATAACTAAAGCTGCTATGCGGCAACCGATAAGGACTATATTATGAGTAGTACAACCTTTGTTGATGGTGTAACAACCATCCTATCTTCCTGGCTTAACGATGTTAATACTGAGACATATGTTAATACTCATGTCAATTCATTAACTGGAACATCTGGACAGGTTAATGTATCTAGTAGTACTGGTAACCCAACAATTTCATTACCATCTACATTAACTGGTGTTAGTGTTAGTGGGTCATCTGGATCATGTACTGGTGCAGCTGCAACAGCTGGATCTGCTACTAATGCAGCTAATTTAATTACTACAAACTTTAGTATTAAAGAAGTTAGTGGTAAATTATATTTCTATTATGGAACAACACAAATTGCGTCATTAGATTCTTTTGGCAACTTTACAGCATTGGCTACAATTACCTCTGCTGGTACACCTTAATTTTAGGAGTTAATTAAATATGGCAACAACAGCAATCGGTAGTACTGGAGTGACCTTTCCAGATGCTACTGTACAAGCATCAAAAGCATTACCTGGAATTCTTGGTCAAGCATTTACATCAAGTGGCACATTTACTATTCCTGCTGGAGTTACTGCAATTAAAGTCACAGTAGTTGGTGGTGGTGGTGGTGGTGCTGGTAGTAGCGCACAAGCCGCAAGTGGTGGCGGTGGTGGTGGCGGAACTGCTATTTCTTATTTAACTGGATTAACTCCATCTGCGACTTTAGCAGTAACTCTTGGCGGTGCTGGTAGTGCTGGTGGTAGTGGCGGTAATGGTGGTTCTGGTGGTACTTCACAAGTTGCAAGTGGAACACAAACTATTACAACTATTACTGCAAGTGGCGGTAGTGGTGGTATTGCGGCTAATGGTGCTTTCAGTGGTGGCAATGGGGGTGCTGGCGGTGTTGGTTCAAATGGAACTTTAAACATAGGTGGTGGTGGCGGTGGCGGTGGTGCTAGTAATCAGGGTCCTTGCAATTCATCTTCACCACAAGGGGGTGTTGGTGGTTCTTCAACATTAGGTGGTGGTGGTGCTAGTAGCGGATCTGATACTACTGGAAATGCTGGAAGGTCTTATGGTGGTGGTGGTAGCGGTTCTTCTAGTTATGCCAGTAATCATGGTGGTTCTGCTGGTGCGGCTGGTGTAATTATCTTTGAATGGTAATAGGAAAATAAAATGACAACTCAAAATTACTTAATGATTCCTACTGCTACTAATGTAGTAGAAAATGTTTGCGTATGGGATGGTGATGTAAATACTTGGACACCCCCAGCAGATACTTTAATGTTAGTCCAAGCAACAACTCCAGCTATGGTATGGCAACCAGTTATTGTTGATGGAAAAATAACTGATTATGTTCTTACAGAACAAATTGGTGCTGGTTCTATTGGCTTTACTTGGGATGGTACTAATTGCATTACTACTGAAACAAAACCATCAATGCTTGCACAAACACCAGCAAATGCTCAGCCAACAACAAGTGGTACAACTACTATTTAATTATGGTTATTAATGTTCTTCCAAAACACTCCATGGTATATGGTGGTTCACAGGTAAATATTTATCATGCTAATAAAGGCGAAGGAATACCTATGCACAGCCATGCTTATTCTCATGCCACTATTTGTATGAATGGTTCTTGCAAATTAACCCAAGAAAATAAGTCAGTAATAACAACTAAAGATTCAATCCCTGTAAACCTTCTTGCTGGTAAGTTTCACGAAATCGAAGCCCTAGAAGATGGCACAGTATTTGTAAATGTATTTGCAGAAGGAAAGTATTAATTAAATTATGAATGCAGAAGCTCTTGAGAACCGTGTGGTTCGCTTAGAATTTAAAACAGACAACCATGAAGATGAAATTAAAGAGCTTCGTAAGTCCGCTAATGATCTGTCAAAAGCCATGGCAAGTATAGAAAAGAATCTAGCACAGATTAAATATATTGCCATAGGTGCTCTGGCTGTAGTAGTAACCCAGTCCCTTGGACTTGATCGTGCAATTAAACTATTATTTGGAGGCTAAATGTCTACAACCTTTACAGTAAGCCGTGATCAGATTATCCAGTTAGCATTACGCAAGCTTGGTGTATTGGAACTTGGTGACACTCCTGATGCAGCTACTATAGCTAATGCATCACTAGCTCTTAACTTATTTATTAAACAGATGGCAACATCTGGTTTAAAGTTATGGAAAGTTAATGAGTTAGTATTACCCCTTGTTGCTGGACAGACTGAATATGTTATTGGTCCATCTAGTACAGGTACGGTAGCTCTGAATACAGATAAACCACTTAAAGTAATACAAGCTTGGTTACGTAATGTAACTGTAACACCATCTACGGATGATGTGCAGATACAGTTGCTAAGCAAACAAGAATACAATATGTTAGGTTCAAAGTTTAGTACTGGAACACCTAACTCCTTGTACATGGATGTACGTAATACTACAAGTAATGTATACCTGTATGTTACACCAGATTCATATACACAGTCTAATCAACAGTTACACTTTATTGTGCAACAACCGATGGCTGACATTATGACAGCACAAGCTATCCCAGACTTCCCGACTGAATGGATGAACGTTCTTGTCTGGAACCTTGCTGATCAGCTAGCTATTGAATATAGTGTTCCAGGTAATCATCGTCAAGAGATTGCTTTGCGTGCTAAGATTTACAAAGAAGAATTAGAAGGATGGGACGTTGAAACTTACTCTACATTCTTCCAACCTGACATGAGAATGGGAAGATCTTCTTCTAACAACCTACCATAATAGGATACTATGCCAATTGCAAGACTACCTTTAGCACAACCAATAGAGACTCGTGATGGTACCTTGGCAAAGGATTCTAAGTGTGTCAATGGTTACTTTGAGACTGTTGGACAGAAGCGAGAGTTTATTAAACGCCCAGGTATAAAAGATACCGGTGCAACACTTGCCAATGCACAGGGACAAGGATTATATAACTTTAATGGTTTGTTATTTGCTGCGGTGAATAATGTTCTATATAAGATTAATCCTACAACTTATGCTGTAACTACTATTGGTACTATGACTGGTACTATAGGTGGTATAGTACAACAGTGTTATTTTAATAGCACACTTAACAACACATACTTGTTTGTACAGAACCAAGTAAATGGATACACATACAATCCAGCTACTGGCGTTTTTGCTAAAGTTGTTGATGATGGTATTACCGTTGTAACTATTATTACAGGTGGTAGTGGATACACTGCCCCTGCTGTTTCCTTTTCAGCACCTAGTGGTGGTGGAACAACAGCTACTGGAACTGTACAGTTTACTGGTGGTGTAGTTACTGGCATTACAATCACCAATCCAGGCAGTGGATATACGTCTAGTGATACATTAGTAGTTACTATCACTGATGGTGGTCCAGGTGTTAATGCAACTGCATCAGCTTTGTTAAACGGATTCCCTGCAGGTCCTTATGCAACAGGTGCTATTTATCTAGATACTTATACTGTTATTGGTGGTACTAGTGGTGAGATATATACATCTGATCCTAATAACCCTACAGTATGGAATGCCCTTAATTTTATTACAGCAGAAGCAGAACCCGATGGGTTAGTTGGGATTGTTAAACATCTTAACTATGTATTAGCTTTTGGTCAGTGGTCAACAGACTTCTATTATGATGCTGGTTCATATCCAGGCTCTCCCCTTGCAATTGCAACACCGTATCATATTGAATTAGGATGTGCTAACGGAGATTCTATCTGTTCGTTTGAACAAACAACAGTCTGGATTGGTACTGCTAAAGAGCAGGGACCCTCGGTATACTCTATCATGGGTGTATCACCGTCAAAGATATCAACACCATTCATTGATCGTATTCTAAACAACAGCACTCTTACTGATGTCATTGCATACCCATTACGAA
>Ga0208743_1000332_pt1 | contig 15491 bp, 22 predicted proteins | sample CryBogCBH04Jul08_FD_184615 | JGI IMG/M metagenome (GOLD analysis project Ga0208743, IMG submission 184615) | Freshwater microbial communities from Crystal Bog, Wisconsin, USA - CBH04Jul08 (SPAdes) (version 2) | ecosystem: Environmental > Aquatic > Freshwater > Lake | place: Crystal Bog...
CACGTCCATTCTGTTGCACAGCTGCCAGCTGCACTGCGGGACTGGGATTTTTGATGTAATAGATCGCACGTCCACGCTGTTGCACAGCAGCCAGCTGCACTGCGGGGCTGGGATTTTTGATGAACCGGATCGCAGATCCGTCCTGTTGCACAGCTGCCAGCTGCACAGCAGGGCTGGGATTTTTGATGAACCGGATCGCCCATCCATCCTGTTGCACTGCTGCCAGCTGCACTGCGGGGCTGGGATTTTTGATGTATTGGATCACATATCCATTCTGCTGCACGGCAGCCAGCTGCACTGCAGGGCTGGGATTTTTGATGTATTGGATCACATATCCAACCTGTTGAACAGCAGCTATCTGTTGTGCTTCGCTGGCTGTGTCCGGTGCCTCGCAGATGCTATCACTCTGCAGAGGATTGCGGTGATCTGTCAATGACAACCTGCTGCGTGTGAAATCCAAATCCTGACTCTGTGAGTGCAGCGAATTCTGCAGGTCCAGGCTTTGCACTTCCTGCACCTTGCTGGGCAGTGCTCGGTCAAAGGTCTGGCGCAGATCCTGGCCATGTGTGCCATAGAGGTCGGTCAGAATCTCATGGCGTGTGGCAGAGTCTGTCACACGCCAGGCTCTGCGTATCTCTGTGGCACTGGTGCTGGGTTTGCCTAGCACTGCAAAGGTCTCAGTGGGTGCTGCCAACACATAGCCATGATGGTCCATGGTCTGAGCCCGATGCAGGCCCTGCCATTTTTGCAGATAAGCTGGCGATCCGTCTTTTTTACGAGCCATGCCACTTTCTGGGAAATCAAACCGCGGATCTTCCTGCAGGTCTTTGGTGCCCACAGCAAACACCAGCACTGTGTTGCTGGGCACATATCTGCTGGTGATCTCTGTGGGATTGTAGGGATTCTTGACCAAAACCATGTGATCCAAGGGTATGCCAGCAGCACGCAACATCTGCTGCTTGTCTTCATAGGAAAATGGGCTTTTGTCTGGATCCATTCGGCCGCTGGTAGCTAGATAGACCTGTGGCCCAAACTGTCGCACCAAAGCGTCATACACAGCTCGGTGGCCGCGGTGCAGAGGTTGAAAGCGTCCAGGATACACCACCAATACCTGTGGTAGGCCGCCTGTGGGAGTGACCTGCCACGACACTGCTCTGTCGTCAGCCGGGCTGAGATTGTGTATCAAAGGACTGACTGGCACCTTGATGCCACTGTGTGCCACTGTGCCAGCATTGTCATAGCCCCCTGCTGCTGCTTCCATCATGGGCAGCTGTGCCACTGGGCTCTGGGTGTTGACCCACTGGGGTTCTCTGCTGGGAGTATGGTTGACTTCATCTATGGCAAATCCAGCTTCAGCAGCAGCCATGCGTATGGTTTCAATGTCTTCTGGCGTGTAGCCAACCACTGCCAAGCTGTTGCTCCATGGCTGCAGCTTGCGATAGGGCACTTGCCCAGCCTTGATGGCACGTATGCTGGCCATCACTGTCATGAAGCGGTATTGCGGATAGTTGTTGCCGCTGTTGAGCTCTGGTATCACTATCACAGGCGGCAGTGTGTCTTGTATGTCGCTGCTGATTTTCTGATTGCCAAACGCCTCCAACAGTCTGCGGCTTTCCAGCATGGGTAGGTTGGCCACTGGGCTCTTGGTGTTGACCCACTGGTGTTCCCGTCCCCGCTGATCATGCAGCAACTCCAGCGTGAAGCCGCTCTGTTGACAGGCCAGCTTGACCATGTCCAGCTCTTGCTTGGTATAGGGAGCCACAGTCTGCTGTGTGTGCCATGGTATCTGTTTGTTGTAAGGATGCTCGCCTGCCTGCACACTGAGAGCAGCTGCCAGTGTGGTGCCAAACCTGTAGTTGAGATAGAGATTGCCGTTGTCCAGCTCAGGGATCACACCAATGATAGGCAATGTGTCCACCACACTGTCACGTATGCGACCCATGGGAAAATTTTCAAACAGATCAATCAGTCGCATGTGTCATGGCCTCGCTGAGACGCACCAACCCACACCACCGCTGGTGTGTGCTCTCGCTCATATGGAATTTCATCACCGGACTGACAGTATAGGTATCAGGCAATTCGCTGCTGCCTTGATAGGCCAGCTCCACAGATCGCACGCCCATGCGTCGAGCCGCACGATGTATCATGTCATGCTCTTCTTTGGTATAGGCCACGGCTATGGGCACATCGCGCAATGCTAGATCAGTCACAATATCTGTGTGCTCTGGCATGCCTGCCATGGCTACCACAAATCTATAGAAGTCATAGTCAGTGTCCATGTCGGGAAAACTGTGTGTGGCCGGCATGCTGTGCTGAAAGCTGGGCGGTAGTCCGGGTTGTATGGCTTTTTGACCAGGAGGCGCAGCCGATGAAATGTCAGCATTAGTCACTGCTTCAAACAGATCAGAATACAAGTCAGCCAATCGCACAGCAGTTCTCCAAGACTATTTATGGACTATTTGCCCTTGAGTATCTGACCCACAGGTTTGCGAGTCCACATCTTGCAGGACCAAAAACGAGCTTTGGTCCTTGGGCCTGGATTGTCACAATGGTGACGTGCACGAAAGTTGCGCCTGCGCTCGGGGTCATCGCGTTTGATGCTCAGTCCAGTGGTATCACCAAATCTCACCATTTTGATGTTGCCCGTTTTGGGATCACGCACATACACTTTGAATTTGCCACCTTGGCCGGGACTGGTGCGTATGGGTCGGCCCAGTTTGACCTTGCGACCCTGATATTCTGCTTCTGTCATGTGTTGATATGGCAGGGTCTGGCGATCTATGGCTCGCACTTGATATTTGTGGCTGTGGGGCATGGTGGCCAATTTGGCCCGGGCTGCAGCTATGGTGTGAAAACCTGCAATGCCCGGTGTGGCCACAGTGGGACTGTTCCGGCGCACTATGTAATAGCGTTTGTCCTGGCTGTAGGGATCACTGGTGTCTTCTGCCGTAACTCCACTGTAGCTCATGCTGCCGCCCATGCTGCCGCTGACGCCGGCACTGATACCAGTGCCAGCGGCACTGACATTCATTGGCACATTGGGAATGCTGATGCTGTCCTCATCTACCACAGGTTTCAGCTCAATCACTATGGCCCTGGGTTCAATGGTCACACGTTTTATGGGCAGACCTGCAGCAAACAGTGCCTGTTCGCATTCCAGCTCTTCGTTGCCTTGCAGCCCCTGCACAGTGACTGTGCTGATACGCAGCTTGTGGCCTTGGTGCTGCACGCCAGTGAGTGGGTTGGTCAACAGCTTGCTACCCAGCACACGCTGCAGCATGGGCAGGATCTGCTGATCAAGATCGGCCTGCTCGTTGACCAAAGCTCTGATCTTGCGCCAGTAGTGGTCGGGTTCATGGCCAGCTTTGATACTCATCTGTCTGCTGAACTTGATCAAAGGTGCCTGCTTGCGCCGTGCATCAAACCATATCTTGAGCATGACCGGATCCTTGACATCTAGGATTCTGCGCACCACTTGCTGCTGCTCTGATAGCTGTGTTGTGGGCTGCTGCTGTTGCATCAAAGCGGCGATGTCTGCTTCCCAGTTGCGCTGATCTTCATGTGTCACATGGTCGCCCAGTGCTGCATGCTGCTGTCTCCATATGCGACTCCAGCGCAGCGCTGATTCAGCTGTTTGGCCCAGTCTGTCAAACAGCTGAGCCCAGCCTTGGGCTGTGTCGCTGTCAAGCGCATCGCACATGCCATTCCATGACATGGCCACTGCACTGATTGGTCCGCTGCCCTGTATCTTGAGGTGACTGTGATCGGGCGATTCCTCCAACCATTGCAGTCCACGATCATCCATGTCCACCACCATGCTGTTGCCGCGTATTTCTGCTATGGGTGCAGTGATGCAACGGCCGTCAGCCAGCTCCATGATCAGACAGTCGCCCTGCTGTGGTCCTGCGGTGTGTTCGCTCAGCAGATTGGCACGTGGCAGCTGGCTCTTGATCAATTTGGCCTGCTGTGACACAGTGCGATCGCTGGGCAGCACAGGCACAGTTTCCTTGGCAGCAGACTGTGCCTGCTGTGCATCTGCAGCTGCGCCTGTGGCAGCTGCCTTGGAATCCTGGCTAGCAGCACCCGACTGGCCCTGTGTGGGTGCCTGCTGTCCTACCTTGACTCTGTTGCCTGCCTTGGCGGGGTTGCCATTGCTGGGTGCCTGCGCAGGATTTGGCATGTTCTCACGAAGGCGTGTGGCTTGGGGCAGTGTGCGGTGCATGTTGCTGGGTCCTATCGCGTGCTATGTGCGATATTTAGCCCCCGGCCAGCGGTTAGGTCTGTTGAGTCAATTGGTAGTTGACATAGAACTGTCAAGCAGTTTCACAACCAAGAGCCTGCTGATACAGCTGTGCAGTGGCCAGATTCTTCGACTTACTTTCGCACATGATGTCAAACTGTGGCCAAAAACTCAGTGCCCAGCGATTCACAGCACGGTTCCAATAGAAGTCGCTGTGCGCTCGCAGCTGCTGTTTCTTGATGCCCTGGGCCAGCAGCTGACACATGTTGGGCTTAGTGTCTGTTGTGCGTATGTCCAACACATCTTCACGGCTCACACTGTAGTGCAGCACAGGCCTCACACCGCGCCAGCTCTGGACCACCCGATCCACACGCAGATCCCTGGGGTCCAGATACTGACCTTCGCGAACCCAATTATGATGAATATCTATTACAATGGGACAGCTGTTGGCCAGTTCCAGACAGTGGTCCAGCCCCCAGGTGTTTTCGTCGTTTTCAATGGTGATGCTGTTACGGGCCTCTGGTGACAGCCTACCATAGGCAGCTCTGACACCCGCTGGACCGGCTTGACCTGCAATGTGCACATTGATTTTGAAGTCTTGCCACACCTGTCCATAGCCCATCCAGCGTGCGATAGTGGCATGATATTCAAACTCATCAATGCTTCTCTCCACCACATCGGGCCTATGGCTGGCCAGCACCACAAATGGTCCTGGATGCATGCTGAGTCGCACATCCAATTGGCGTGCTATGGTGCCAACCTTTGCCAATGCTGATTCACAGTGTGCCCTCACGTCTGGCAGTGACCAAAAATATCGCCAGCTGGGTTCTGTGTACACAGGCAGCATGTCACTGCCCAATCGCACCATCCTCAGATTGGGATCAAGACTGCCCACACGCTGGATCAGGCACTGGTTGGCTGTGATGTTGTGCACCATGAGATCCCAGAGACGCTGTTCGGCCACAGCACGAGTCTGGCGATTGAGCCAGGCCACTGTGGTGGTGCTGGTATTGAGCTGTCTGTTTCTGGCATGGATCTTCATGTTGGCAGTCTCGCTGGGATCATCCAGCCATTTGCAGGCGAACCCAAGACGTTTGATAATCATGCCAATGTCAGCTCCTCACCCATGAACCAAGTCAGTGCAGTTTGCACACTATAGGCATTGATCATGTCTGTCAACACCTGATCTCCCTGTCGCTGCATCCATTTGATCAACTGTGCATGATAGCTGCCCGCTGGGTCTACCCTGTTGTCAATCCAATTGCTCCAATTCACTGAGCCAAAGGCACCCAGCCTATAGGCCCAGATAAACTGTTCCCAGGCCTGCAGCTTCATCTTGGGACTGGCCCACACAGTCTGCCAACAGTGGCCTGTGATTATCAGAGCACTGGCTCTGGTCATGGCCACTCCGTGCCAATACACCACATGGCTGTTGCTGCGTGCATGCCAAGCACAGGCCGGAGTGGGTGACAGCAGGCTCCAAGTCCGCAGCTGCTGATTGTCAGTAGTCGTCATCACCTGCACTCCAATTGAGATCCTTGCTGTTGTTGATCATAGAGATCTCCAAGTCAGTGGGCTCATAGCCATAGACCCAGTATTTGATCAGTCGCTTGGCACTGCCCGTAGACAGCTTGTGGTAACGCAGTCGCCGGGCTGAGACATCCTGAGCAAACCATTGGCCAGTTGTGACCTGCTGTCCGTCGGTGCAGATCTGACACACAGTGATGTCAAAATCGTCAATCACTGCTGCAGCTGTGGCATAGAATTTGCGATGTACCAACTGCAGTGTGTGGCTTGGACCCCCATTGTGCTGCTGCACCACAAAGGTCACAGCATTGTCTGAGGTACGGTGTTGAGTCACATGCCAATGGCTGTGCAAACTGGGTTGACAGTGGATTTTGGCCAGCCGTTGCTGCAGATGCTCAAAATCTGTCTGCTGTGAGAAGAACAGATCCATGTCACTGTCGCAGGGCCTCTGCAGATACCAGTTGAGCACTGTGCCGCCTGCAATCCAGCAGCGAGGGTTCCACTGCATGAGCCAGTCCAGCACAGCATGATCACTGGGGTGTGCAATGTGTTTGAAACCACCAGCAGTGAGGCTGGTACTGACAGCAGTGAGGCTGGTACTGACAGCAGTGAGGTTGGTACTGAGTTTGGGTTTGAGGTTGGCCACAAGCCATGACATCACAACGGTCCTTCTGCTTCAACTATCCAATTGCTCCAGCGATCCCAGACCTGACCTGCGTCCGCTGCATTGTCCACATAAAACACCACATGATCATTGTAGTGCTGCCTGCTGGCCAGTCGCACCACCACATCGCCCCTGCAGGTCTGTTCAAACCAACGACGCATGGCAATCATCTGATCTCTGTTGAAGTCGGCATGTGCAGTGCTGAACCAATAGCCATAGGGCCACAGGCGATTGGGCCATGGTGGTTCACGCTGATCAAACCGTATAAACTCATCTGGCATGAGCCACAGAGCTGTGTTGGGATCCACACTGTCTAGGTCAATCCAACGTGCCATTGTGTCAGTGCCGTGACAGTATCTGGGCCAACGCACACACTGCATCCACCTTGACACAGCTATGGCCAGCCACAGTGGATTGTGAAATTTCGCTGCGTTTGGGCCACGATCTGACTGCAGCATGTGCCACCTTGACGCGCTGAGCTGTGAATTCTGAGATCTTGCCAATGATCAGCCCAGTCCTGCCGGGGTGGCGCATGACCACATAGTCGCCCACTGCTAGATCAACACCAAGAAAATCCTGCAGCACTGTGTGTGTGCTTGGCAGTGCTGTCATGAGTGACTCAATCTGCATAGGTTGCGGCCTTGTCATGCCTAAATCCCACAAACACCGGAAAGCGCAGGCTCCAGGCTCCGCCATCTTGGCTCTGTGTCAGGGCATCGCCCTTGACTTCCACCACACGACCAATCACAGACTCGCGGTTGGCCCAGATCTCGTCACGCTGTTGTTCGCTAAAGCCGCCACCCACAGTGACTTCCACCAGTCGTTCCTGATCCTTGCCACGGCACAGCAGTCCACCCAGTGTGTGTGCAAACCTGCTCTCAGGTTTGCCGGGTTCCACGGCCACAACTTGCAGATCCACCACAATCCAGGGTTTGATTTTGAGCCAAGCGTCTGTGCGCTTGGTGCGGTATGTGGCTCTGGGATCCTTGATCATGATGCCTTCATAGCCTGCAGCCACAGTGTCTCTGTTGAACTCGCGGAACTGTGCCTGTCCCTCGTCAGTGTCCAGATTGACCATCATCTTGGGAATGACATAGACCCTGTCACCACAGGCAGCAGCAATCAAGGGCATGAGGCCCACCAGCACCTCGTGACGATCAACTTGTGACAGCAGGCTTAGACCAGCACGGAAGTCAGCAAGTGGAATGATGTCAAACAGTGCCAGACGTGCATCTGTGGTATCCACTGCATCCTTGCGGTGCAGCTGCCGCATGAGATCCTGAAAGCTGCGGCTGATGATCTCACCATCCAGGACCACACTCTGCTTGAGGTCGGGGATCAGTTTGGCCAAATCAGCAGTGATATGCTGAAATCTGTCGTTGACACGACCATCTCGACTGAGCTGAGTCACTGTGCGGCTTTCAATATCGATCACTGTCAAGAGCCTGACCCCATCCAGCTTGACATCCAGATACTTGTGCCCCAGCATCTTGCGCGGATGGTCGTCACCGTTTTTGGCCAGCTGACAGCTGAACACAGGCACGAGGTAGGGTTCCGCTGCTGTGCCCACAGCAGTCAACACTTTGTTGATGGTGCTGTCTGTGATACCGCACTTGAGATCTTTCAGCAGCACACGGCGATACCAGCCGTTCCAGTCAGCTGCAGCGGCACCATCGCTGGCTGCACGGATCAGATCGCGTGCTGCATTGCCAGTGACCTGACGAGTGCGCAGCTGATCCAACAGCTGCACAAAAGCTGCCCAATCCAAGCTGGGCACAAAATCCAAAGGGTCTGTGGTGTTGTCAAACAGCGGCGCCTTGTTGACATTGAATGTGACCAACGCATCATATGCCAGCTGTGCACCTTGAAAAAACTCCACACAGCCCTGATCCCAGGCGTCACGTAGAATGCGTTCCTTATGCAGTCGTCCGCTGTGAGCTTCTAGACGAGCAATGACTTCTGCAGGTTTCATTCTGTGCTCCATTGTGCTTGCATATTAGCAGATTCAGTCAATCAGTCAACCAATTCCACTGCTGCCTGCTTGCTCATATCTCTGCTTCCCTGTAGGTAGAGTGTCAGTGGTTTCAACACCACATTTGGAGTTTAACAGCTGACCAGCTGAGCGTCAACCTGATAATGACCGGTTCATGCGCTCCAGTAGGTTTCACTGGCCGGGCTGCAGCAGCTGGGAATGTCATAGCGTTCTTGGAACTGCTGGCCCGTCATGATGTTGACACGAGTCACCATGGTCTCGCGAATGACCATGCGATAGCCCAGAACAGTGGGATACAGTGTCTGCAGCTCCTGTCTCTCACGCTGCATTGCGGCCATATCTGGGAGATCGTAGTCATACTTGCCGCAGAGTCGTTGTCCAGCTTTGGTGCGACGATCCAGCTTGTAGATTTCCATGGTGTAGAGCATGTGAGTCAGACTCTCTGTTGTCTTGGACATACTAGCAGGTTTCTGCAGTCAGTCAACCAATTCCACACGGAGATCTGACCATGTCAGCAGAAACAGCGTGTGATCTTCCACAAACAGAAAACTCCAGCGGTCAACATACAGATCAAATTGACCAGAGGGCGGGCGATATTGTGGTTTGATGATCCTCTGGCCACAATAGTGCCAGTTCCAACTGGCACCACAAGACCAGGGCCACTGTTGCTGGCACCATTTGACCACTGCGGGGTCATGCACGAGATAACTTTGATATGGCAACAGGGCCATGATCAACAGGTTCCTTCACAGAGAATCACAGCTGGACACCGCAGCAGGCCGATATTAATCAATCGTCACTAGATCATGTGCGAAAACCATGGCCACGACCAGTGCAAACCACAGCAGAGCCATGACCAACTCTTTCAGCAGCTGAAAAAGCCAGGGTTGATGCTGATGATTCATCACAGTGATCCACCTCTGCTCAAGTCTTATGCCAAACAGTAACAGCATCAGTATCTGAAGATATTACTGACTCTCCCTGCAGCAGTTTCACAGACACGCTGACTTCGTCGCAGTCATCATAGTTGATACTGCCAACGGTCATGGCGATACTGAGATTTTCACGCAAGAAGGCCATGATTTCTTCGCGGGTCATGCCACGCTCCAACCATAATGATCCTGAGTCACAACAGTTTCATTCCCGTCATATTCTTCAATGCGATACAGCGTTCCAGATGCCAGTTCATGAAAGCGGAGTTCTGCGCAACTGGCATTGGCATCTTCACCAAGTTCTTCAATAACCTGGATCAGCGCAGGATCAGTTCGGGAAATATCACAGTCATCAAAGTATTCTGGAACATCCATGTTCTTCAGTTGACAATAGCGTGCAATTGCCTGGGTGCTGAGGCCAAATCCACCATAGCAAGCATTGTAAACAATCTTGGTCATTGTCTGTGCCTTTCACAGTCTACTGCTGCAACATAGCAGATGACAGCACTGCTGTCAACAGGGTCAGGGCCAAGATCTGTGTGGTTGTTGTGGTCCCATGTGACAATTGTGTCTGATGAGGGCATATTTCACAGCCATGGCCATCAACACAATGATCACAGACTCATGGGGCAGTTTCACAGTGCCGTGTGCAGTTGGCTCAGAGTCACAGCATGGTGCTGCTGTCTTGGCCACAGGCCGCAGTTCACCAGTGAAAGCATGCGTCTGTAGGCTGAACAGCTGCATCTGCCGCACTGCTGACCAGCAGGTCTTGACCAACCAGTCAACCCTGCATGAGCACGGAAGATTCTATCAAATCTCCAAGACCCAGTGACACTGGATCGGTGATCTCTGCATTGTCGTCAAACCAGCGCAGACGATATTGCACAGCTGCTGTGTCGTGTTTGAGCACGCAGATCCTCAGCTCACTGCAGTAGCCATAGTCAGCACCGGGGCTCAGATTGTCTCGGCACCAATCCAGCCGTTCCTGGATGTCTAGCTTGTCCAATCTCTGCCAGCTGATGATCCAGGGCTGATCATCCATTGGTCAGATCCTTGAACACACGATTGCTGATGCGCTGCAAGAACCCGCCCATATTGTAATAGACCCAGTACCACAACCACAGCACTGGATCATGCATCAGTGTCCAGATCATGCTGCTGGGCCAAAGGCTCATCCAGCCCACAACCATGGTTTTGTGTTCACTGATTGGAGGTGGTATTGTCACACTCCATGCACGCATCTGGCACGCATGTTGCCATCTGCGGTCAAAGTCCTGGGGTCCTGCAAGCTGCACCCCTTGCAGCACAGTCCTAACCTCACGCAACCAAAAAAACCATTTGATTGTGCCCCAGGCAATGCCAATCAGAATGTAGGCTGCACTATACCACACTAACTCAGCTGTGTGGTGCAGGATCCATGACAGTGGTGCCATGTCACTGAACAGCATCAATAGCCCCACAGTGCCAAGGGCCATAGCAGAGGCCAGACCCAAACGATTTCTGTCCATACATTCACTCATGATCACAGCAGTCAAAACCAGCAACAGCCAAAAGCTCCAGGTTCCCACGGTGAGCAATTCCCATATCATCACATGCATGTCTATGTTTCTCCAAGTGCGGTGATCTATTGTGTCTGCAGTTCACAACCAAGTCAAACAAAACTCTATCAACTGCGGCCTTGCTGCAAACCACAGTCACAGTGTGGAACATGGGTTTGTCTTGGATCATGTCAACCACAAAATGTCAGCACAAACTCCACTCGAGTTTCCTCATCAGAGAATGGCCAACTAATATCGCGGTCTTTCATCCATTTTTTAACTTGTTTGGTGATATCTTTGTCATCAATAAACCACGCATGATACCCACTTACCAACATAAGAGCAGGACCGTCTGTTCTATGGCGTTGGTCATTTACCCACCACTCTTGTGTTCCACTTGCCCATACCACAGCAGGACCGTCTGTTCTATGCAGTTGGCCATTTTGATACCACTCCTGTGTTCCATTTGCCCATGTAATAGCAGGACCCGTGGTTCTATGGCGTTGACCATGGACCCACCACGCCTGATACCCATCTGCTGATATAACAGCAGGACCCGTGGTTCTGTGGCGTTGGCCATTTACCCACCACTCTTGTGTGCCATCTGCAGCAACTTCGCACGTTGGTTGCTGAGTCAAGTCCATGTCAGTGCAAACTCCACCTTTGTGGATTCGGCCCAGGGCCAGGTGATGTCTCTTGACTGCATCCAAGCCCGCACTTCGGTGTTGATGTTTTGACCATTTAAGTACCACGCCTGTCTTCCATTTGATTGGATCAAGGCAGGACCATCGGTTCTATGACGTTGACCATGGAGGTACCATGCCTGGGTTCCATCTGCATAAATTCTGGCAGGGCCATCGGTTCTATGCAGTTGGCCACGGTGGTACCACTCCTGACTTCCATCTGCACGGATCAAGGCAGGGCCATCGGTTCTATGCAGTTGGCCATTGACCCACCACGCCTGACTTCCATTTGCACCAATCACAGCAGGGCCATCGTTTCTATGGCATCTGCCTTTGAGGCGCCAAGTCTGAGTGCCCGCTGCAGCAACTTCGCACGTGGGTTGAGGAGTCAAGTCCATGTCAGTGCAAACTCCACCTGTGTGTTGTGATCCCAGGGCCAAGATACTTCTCTTGCCAGCATCCATGCCTGCACTTCAGTGGTGATGTTTTGACCATGGAGGTACCACTCCTGATGTCCATTTGCACCGATCCAAGCAGGGCCATCGGTTCTATGGCGTTGGCCATAGAGGTACCACTGATGTCCATTTGCATCGATCACAGCAGGGCCATCAGTTCTATGGAGCTGACCATGGAGGCACCACGCCTGACTTCCATTTGCATCGATCACAGCAGGACCGTCTGTTCTATGCAGTTGGCCATGGACCCACCACTCCTGTGTTCCATCTGCAGCAACTTTGCACTGTGGCACGCCCAGATTTTCAGCAGAGCTTGAGGATTCAATTGGTGAACACAAATCCAAATTCTCCAATACAGTGCCAACTGGCAGACGCAGTCACAGAGTTCAGCACCAGCTGCGCCTGATCCACATTGGCAAAAAATGCCGAGTAACTGGTGTCATCATTGCCACTCAACATCAAACACACAGGTTTTTCCACAGTGGGAATATCCACCAAGCCAAAGCGTTCTCGGCACCAGGCCTCAGTGACATGCGATTGCGATTGGAGCCTGAGAGAGCAATCTTCAACAGTAGCCAGAACATGATTGCCTTCACAACTCGCTCCATATTGCAGGTGCAACGTAGCTTGATTTCAAAAATAGGTCAAGCTTTCTTCGTCTGAGCAGCAGTCTGGTCGTGGGTTATGTCAACTGCAACAGATCAGCAGGGAGTTTGGGATGACTTTCCTAGTGTGGGTCACTTGGGCATGCACTGATGAGGCTGAGTTCACAGAAACAACTGACCATCACAAGTCAATGAAAGTGAGTGAATGACAGAATATTAAATTCAACCTCCATAAGATGAGCAAATAGAGGAAACTTTTTGACAAACTGTTCCTTGTATTGCCGTTCAATTTCTGGCAGAGTATTCACAGGGGTTGCCTTGAATCCATCACCGCCTTCTAAATCCCAGCGAAAATCACCACTATTCCAAAGCAGTTGACCAAATACCATATATTCGCCACACATGCCATCCATAATCACAAATGGTGTATCATGGTCATCATAGACATTGTCATAGGCTTCATTAAAACTATCATCCCATGTGATTTTTGTTCCAAACATCACATAGATATTTGTGCTAACGCCCATTGGTTGTATCCCCAGCTAGCATGTGAAAGAACATTGCATTTCTTCTGGGACACACAGCACCAAACTGCCATTGTGCCACAGGCGTGATCATCACCGGTATCGACTGGCCTGTCCGACTGCTGCCATGCAGTGACCATGCAGGTCCTTGAGCCAGACCACATGACCTTCTGTGCTCTGTGTGGTGTGGTCAATCGCATAGGCCAAACGGCCGTGTCCAAAATACACACAGCTGTGAGTTGGACCCTGTACCACCACAGTGTAGGCAGGAGTCATACTAGCACCGCCCATGCCACCATAGCCCAGCGCAGTGCTGCCCCAGGTCTGTGCAAACACCACGCATTCCACGTCGTCTTCGTTGGGCCTGCGTGTCCTGGTCACACGGGGCACAGTGTCAGTCTTCATGGCCTTACCCTGCGCTTCCTTGCTGAAGGCACGCCATGCATCCCAGTCTCGGTCTTGGTAGGTGATCTCAGGCAGATCTCTGTGCAGTGCTGCTGCCAATGCTTCATGCACAGCTGTCAATGGCGATCCTAGTTGCATATTGGTCTCTGTTCCTATGTCTGTTACAGCATACTAACACTGCACTGGCAGTGATGTCAAGCACATCACATACACCGGTGCTGATTGGTCAGGGTGCCGAGCTCTGCCCTCGGTCCTCCGCGTTCCAAGCGCGGTACTCTTCTAGCACGAGCTTCACCCTGATAATATCACACACAGCAGCATATATACAACAGGTCTTGGCCCTGTGTCAATGACTATTTGGCAACAGGTGTGGTGGGCACTGTGACTGTTAGCCTAGATCCAGCTTGTTGAGGCCCCGTTTCTGTATGATGCTGGCCACCATTTTGGCATAGCTGCCTTTGGTGCTGTAGCTGCTGAGCGCACGTATCAGCTTGAGGCCATCCAGGGGTCGACCTGCACGTCGCAGGTCTGCGCGACCTTGGCGAAACTGTGCATAGGCTCTGTGGCTGTTGAGGTTCCTCATGTATTCGCTCACTGCCTGCTGCGGATTGACAAACGCACGGTATTTTTCACCTTTGGCACCAGTGGCCTGTGGTTGTCTGTCATCCCAGCTTTTCTGTCCATAGAACACATTGGCTGTCTGGGCCAAGGTATCCTGACCCCAACCACTTTCCACAGCGGCTTGTGCCACAGCCATGCTGCGAGGTATGGCATCCACCTTGAGCAGCAGGTCTGCCATGTCAGCAGCATTGTAACGCTGCAGCAGCTGTTCCATCCACTGCCAGTCAGCTGTATCGGTGCGCTTGCTGGCCAGGATCTGCTGCAGACGCTTGCGGTCCTGCAGGATCTTGGCATTTTCTGCATCAATTATGGGCAACATGACTCGCACAAATGCAGCCACTCGGGTCTTGGCATCCTTTTGATCCAGACCTCTGAGCTCTGCAGGGAAATTGTGAACCTGTGCTTGGTCCACAGCTGTGGTTCTAGGCACTGCTGCTGTTGGCGGTTTGGGCTGAGGTTTCACTGCTGCTGCAGGCTGGGGAGCTGCTGGCTGGGCCTGCACACTGCGCGTCGCTGCAACATCAGCAGGCACTGCGGGCACTGGTGCTTGCGGCTGCAGAGCTGCATATCCTCCCTGTCCCAGGCCCAGGAGACCAACGCCCAGCAGGCCTGCTCTGGCCACATTGCCCATGCTCACCTCTGCCAGTGCCTCATCACTGCTGGGATCACTGCACACTGCATGGCACAGTGCTGCCACCAGGCCCCGACCTCGCCACGCCGGGGCCACCCAGATTAGGTCTCGGTGCCATGCGCCATCTGTGCCCTGTGTGAAAAACACATGAGCAATGTCCACACCTCGCTGCTGTGCAGTGGCTCTGAGGCCACCGTCAGCCATGGGTCTGGTCATAACAGTGATGGTGTCTATGTCAAGAGCTCGCATGCACTGCTATTTAGCGCCAAACATAAGGTGAACTACCACGGAGCAAGCTCACGTGGCTTCCTGCTTCGCTTGTGACTGAGATACCTCTCCCCAATTGGAGAGAATATCCCAGGTCACATCCACAGGCGCATCAGGCAGTCCCTGCCTTGAGTGATCAATTGACCATTGTTGAAGTCCCCAGTTTGCAATATTCACTGCTGCATTGATGTCGCGATGCTGTGTATGTCCACAAGATTCGCAATGATATTCTCTTTGTTTGAGATCCAATTGTGATTTCTTGTGTCCACATGAGCTGCAGGTTTTGCTACTGGGTAGCCACTGATTGATCTTGACAAAATGATGGCCTTTGAGTCGGCATTTGTATTCAATAGCTGATGCGAGCATGGCCCAGCCCGCATCAGCTATGGCTTTGGCTGTGGGTTTG
>Ga0208743_1000334_pt1 | contig 15465 bp, 3 predicted proteins | sample CryBogCBH04Jul08_FD_184615 | JGI IMG/M metagenome (GOLD analysis project Ga0208743, IMG submission 184615) | Freshwater microbial communities from Crystal Bog, Wisconsin, USA - CBH04Jul08 (SPAdes) (version 2) | ecosystem: Environmental > Aquatic > Freshwater > Lake | place: Crystal Bog...
TAGTGGATGTCTTACAGTAGGTGCAGGCTGAACGCAAGTAGTAGGCAGCAGGGTGTCAATGCCTACAGGTTCGATAGTTTATTTATATAAACTATGCTAGTTAAATGTATCTAGGTAAACTGTGTCAGATAGTAATAGTACTTGGCAACCGGGAGCTTTTTATAGGGATGGATCTAGTGACAATGGGTTGCTACTTGTTCAGAACTATAATATGCAGCAGAAATTTAACCTGTTGCGGGTTAATGCGAAAAATCAGTATTTATCTGATGCTTTTTTAGCTGAACAGGGTTTAACGGGCGGTAAGAGATTCTTTTTTGGCGCAGTCTCTGGCAAACTGATTAACAAGTACCTTCCTGAGGCGGGAGATGGCATAGAAACCTACGCTGATTTATTAGAAGCTGCATCTGATTCTAATAATCCTAATCAGGATCTGTATATTCAGGCGGCTCAAAATTACGAAGATAAGCTGAGTACTGGTGAAATTAGCAGTGTAGATGGTCTACAGAGTATTGATAATGCTATTACCTATACAGCTATAGATACAGATCTCAATAGACTATCTAAACCGACAGCTCAGACCTATGACATCTTGAAAGTTGTATCGGGTAGATTAGGTCTTGGCTCTGATGCAGATGCGCGTTCTCTATTTTTTGCAGTATCTAATCCATGGACTTCTGGCGGGCTTGGCGCAGGTATAGTATCTGGTAATAGGAATACAGATCTTTGGGAAGAAGGTAATTTAGCTATACAGGCGCAGTCTAAGATGCTCTATGCCGATCTCAATGCTGCATCTATCAATACTGGTATGCAGCTACTTGGAGATCCCAGGGCAAACAGTTATTTAAACAACACCATGATGGATCCTGTTGGTTTAGATTCTGCAGCCAGACTTCTTAATATAACTGAGCCTTCACCTACTGAAATACGTCCTGGAATTGGCACTGCCCTGCTGATGATGGGTAATAAATCAGATATTATTTCTAGTCAGGCTGGTGGCATAAGAGCAGGTAAGACCAGGCTATATATAGATATATTTCAGTTACAGAATGAGACTGCACTCGATTACCTTACGGCTAGAACTGCTACTGATGTAAATTTTAGCGCTCATGTGACTCTAGCTACTCCTAGCGATAGTGATGATGATAACAATACTAATTTAGCCATCTTAGGTGGAAACTTAACTACTGCTGGCAGATTACAGTCAATGAAGCATGCTCTCGTGAGAAGGGGATCTAATCATTACGATGCTCATGAGAGAATTGCTACTAAATTTGCTAATGATCGTTCTCACCTTAAGTTGATGGTAGATGAGACATTCAGGGAGGATTCTGAAAATTTTACAGATGACGATCTCATCGGTGGCGTATCTATACTGGGGTCAATGAACCTAACTGAGCCAGTAGGTAGGGATTTTGAATTATCTGGCAGTAACTTTGAGCTAGTATCTATTGCCAGGTTTCGTACTGAACATGAAATAAATAAAACTATTGAAGATATTGAAGATGAGTATAACGGAGATCCTGGACTATCTAAGTTAGCAGAAACTAAGAGAAGTGCTATGGAAATGGAGAATATTCTCTATACGCAGAGACGTAAGATTGCTAAGAGCGATTTTACTGGTTACTCAGCTGATCGCGATGAGGTTAGAGACAATTTTAATAATCTACGCACTGCTGCTGATAAAGATATTGATAGCGGTAAAGAAACAACCGATATGCGAGGAGTCTATGAACATTTAGATAGTGCTTTGAGCTATCTATCTGACTATACCTATGGAGTAGATTCTGCTAATAATAAATTTAAAAAAAGTGTAAATGAGTCTGCCCGCATGATTATGATGTTAGACCAGACTTTACTATTACAGGGCACTAGTCTACTTAGAGATAGAGAAGGCGGCGCCTTTACCAGTGAATTTGGTCTATACGATCAGAATATGCAGAGATACCTGAAAGATAATGACCTGGCTCAGAGATACGCCAGGTTACAGGAAAAAACTCTTAACAGTTTAATTGAGGGAAGATTAACTGTTGCAGTAGATATCCGAAATTTTGCTGAACAGGTACTCAATCCCCTTATAAGTAAGATGAATTCTGCTCCTGATAGTAAGGTTAATCAGGAATATAACGGCAACTTGCTGGGTTACATGCGTATGATTAAACAGAAATACGCTTCTACAAGTACATATGCTGAAGATATATTAACTAGCATTATGGAGGGAGGTGTCTCTCATCGAGCTGGATTTGAAGTGTATGAACATATATTTGGTCAGGGTTCTATAGCCAAATACGAAGAAACGGGTTTAAATTCTACACAACATGTTAGAGATACCCTAAGAACTCTGCTGGCTATATCTAGTGGAAATGTGCAGGAAGCCTCAGTTCCCAGACAACATGCCAAGGCATATTCCCTGTATGAATATGATAATAACAATAACATAGTTACTATTGCCAGTAATATAGGTTCAAGCAACTTTACTCCCTTTTCTATGGAGTTATTGACTGAATCTGATTTTAATAGCCATGAAGCCTACATGGAGTATAAACAGAAACTATCTTTAGAGCTCAATGAGGTTTCACTTAATCCAGACTATGCTTCTAGATTTAATCCAGCAAATGCTGGCTACAATGTCTTAGGCAACCGAGATATGTTACCTGAAGTTGCTAAGGTACATAGTCAGTCCCTACATAATCTCGTAAGTAGAGGTTTCAGTGAAGCTCTGGGCTGGGGACAGGAGCAGAGAGATAGGTTTTTTCAGGAAGAAAGTGTTCCACGCAGTTTCATGGGAGCAATAGATCAGCCTCAGAATATGAAGGGCGATATATTGAAGCAAATTAGAAATACCGAGAGTGTTAAAACTGCTTTTAATATATTAATTGAACAGTTAAAGAGAAGCAGTGTTACAGATATAGAACTCTTCAATAGGGTATCTGAGGCATTAGGACATAGAGCCACTATGGAGGATAGACTGGCAGAATATGAAAAAGCATTTCATGAATATGGAAAATATGGTTCAGAGGGGTATAGTCCTGCTGTAAATCCTTACAACATGAAGGTGAATAAGGATAGGACAAGTTACACTTTTAATAATTTAGGTGGAGTAGAGCTTAGTCTTAATAGTTCTCTGGAGTCTGGTGGTACAGATAGCTTTAGTGTCAAAATAGGCAATAAGAATTTAAGTTACACAATTTTAAATTCTTCAACTGAGGCAAGATCTAATGCCACTGAAAATACTAATCTAGAAGGCACCATAGTATTAACTAACGAGAGTAGAGTCTATAGAGGTAGCGTAATAGCTAGTAAGGATGCTGGTAATTTTGCTACACCTTTCGGTGCTGTTAAATCAGGTATGGGTAATGAACTGTATCTCAACAGTGCTCAGACCGGTGTTATGGCTATTTTAGGTAATGTGTTGGAATACAACTATAGGAAATCAATAGCTAGTCCTGCTCAGTACATTAATAATGTCAATAGTATGGATGACATCTCTGAGAGAAGTAGGTTTATCAGAGACTTGACAGTTAATTTTCTTTCTAATCTGGGTATGGGTTCTTCTAGTCCTATTGAGAGAGGAAAATTAGAAAATAGATTAGAGGCTACTCTTGGATTCCATAAAAATCTAATTGGAGCTGATGACACCCCTATCAAAGGTAAAGTTCTCGATAATGGGTTAGCTGGAGCATATGGTAAGCCAGTTGAGGTAACTAGTCATAAAAGTTATCTCTCTGAAGATGCTGGTACAAATTACAATTCCAGTGGAGGCGATAATGCTGTCAATAGGTTTGTAGAATATCTTCAGGATCCTAGATTTAGTAAGGTTATTAGTAATGTAAGAAAATTAGATGAAAATACGAAAGGCGATGTCAACAGCAAGATAGATGTAATTTATGATTATCAAGGTAAAACCTATGGTGTTCAGGTTAAGTCATCGAAGACTGGATCTGAAATGCATCTTATTAAAAACAGAGAAGAAATAGTAGATACAAATATAGATAGTAGGAATCCTGGAGTATTTTGGGTTCATAAGAATTTTAAAGATCATGATGCTGCACTGGATATGATTGCAGATTTTATAGATCCCAGTAAAAAAGCTCAAGATGCAGTAGAAATTAAAAACCAGGATGTTAAAAAATTTCTACTCGAGGCTAGAAATACTCTTATACTGTTAACCGAGTATGGCGGTAAAATGACTCAGGCTCTGGATAATAGTGCCTTACCTAGTAGAGTAAATGAGGATAGATATGTAGATGAATATGCTAGAAAATGGGTTGAGAAGGGTTATTACAAAACTTTTGAAGAAGCAAGGACAAATGTCATATCAGTTAGAGAGAGATTAAGAGCTTCTAGGAATCCTCATATGACAGATCTCTATGATGTTGTCAAAAATACAGTAGAACTGACCAGAGGACTTAATGCTAACTATGGAAGCACCAGAAGAGAGTCTCTTGATAGTATTATAGAACTATTTAATCTGACAATAGATCAGTTTAATCCTAAGACTGTTGGGGGTTCTGTTAATCTAGACACTTTCAGTAATACCCTGGGCAAAATTTTAGGATTAAATACCAATGAAGAGAGAGCTAAGGGGCATGTTCTATCTGATGTATTTGCTCTGATGGCTCATGGTCTATCCGATAGAGTTGATGTTAATGAAATGATTAATCAGCATGTTTCAATTAATACAATTCCATTTGCTGAATTAGGATTAGGAACTAATTCTCAGGCTCACTATACTATTTCTCGTAGCGAATATAACGATGCTAATAAATCCTTTTTAGAGAGAAGTAGAGGCTCAGCTGAAGTAGGGATTTCCAATCTATACAGTATGTCCTCTGTCTTGAGTCCGATGATATTTGATCCTACAAAGTATGGCGGCACCGGATTTTATGCTCTGGCTTCTGCTATTACTAACACTACTATGGAATACTATTCCACTGCTACTGGATCTCGTATGCAGGAGTTATCCCTACTGAACAATTGGGAAGCATTGGAGGCAATTGGTATTGGATACATAATAGATGGAGATAGGGATAGTAATGATGTCTCTCAATTTACTGAGAGTGACTATTACAGTGACATCGCTGGTGTAGCTAATTTAGGAAATGAATTTTTAGAGAGTCAGAAAAATTTAGCCATTAATAGTTATAATTCGGTCGTAGCAAGTAATCAGACAGCATTAGTTAATAAAGATAGATTATTAATAACTCGCACTGGTAAGAAAGATAAGCAGTTTCAGTTTGCTCAGAGGATACGTAATGCTATGGGCACTAAATCTAAAGTTGCACTCAGTGCGGAATATACTCATTATATAAACCTACTTAATAGCTTTGATGCCAAAGATAGAAGCAGGGCTGATAACTATATAGAAAATATTAGAAAAAACTTTAGAACTGAATTATTTGGCGATGATGGGCGAACGAGTGAAAGAGAAGCTACAGCTGCTCTGTTATTTGGTGGTTACTTTCCACATATGATGACAATGGGTTATCAGTTTGATTCTGATATTCGTTCCCTTATGGCTCCTTCTCAGTTGAAAATTTATGAAAATATGAAGGCAAAACTGAATGGAGATGAATATAGAGATTTATTTGATGATAAACAGAAGAAGCATTTACTCAGAGCATGGGCGGTAACTAGAGATCAGCTTGACGGTACATCTATGACTGGTGCTCCGATAATAACTGATAGGGATGGTTACAGATGGGAAGATCAACCTATTATGTTACTCAGGCTTGGCGGGTACCTGCATGATGCCACTTACTATGCTAATGCCGGATTTGGCAGGAAAATTAATACAGATAGCGGGGAAGAAGTAGTACCCACTAGATATGGAAATATCAATATTCAGAATAGGAAGGTTAAGAGCTACGGTCTGATGAATGACTTTAGTATGGCTAACTTGAACCTGGGAATTGGCGATATTGTCTCTATAGATCCACATACAGGTGAAGCATACCTAGTCAGGAAGGGAAGTAATATAGTAAATACCCTCAGTGCACAGCAGGTTAGAGGTATTGTTGACAATGCTGCCAGTGCCGTGGCTGCATCTACAGATCAAAATAGAAATAGCTCTAGTATCGGTAGTGATAAATTAATTAAACTACTCGAAGGTATTAAGGATAAGGCTGTCTCTGGATCTAGTAGTATTACTGAAGCTACGCTGGGAGCTAGGGTCAGTATATCCTATCACAACAATTCTATAGAAATCAAAACAGGACTAGGAACATCTGGAGATAGTTCTAATTCTGCAACTGTAGTTCGTAATGTTTCTATTAGATCTTCGTTGCTGGTATCTGGAGATCGTCAGGAAGCCAACTTTGGACTATTTAAATCTGTTGTGCAGATGTTTGATGTAGAAGGATTTGAATATAGGGCTTCAGAATACAATAGAAGTCAGAGAGAAGGCAGGCTAGGTAAGAGTAGAGATGGCTTTGGTATTCTAAGAAGCGCAGTAGAGGGTAGTAGAGGAATACAGGCTCATCAAATACATGGCATAGCTAACATAACTTCTTTTAAAGCCTATATGCCTGGACATGGAGCCCAGTTACTTAGACATGAAGAAGGCGTAGCTGAACTTACTGAAGGTATATCGGCATTGGGTGCTAAGAGAGTTGCAGCCGCAATGCTGTTGACTTTTGGTATAGAATCATTCACTGGCTATGGCGAAGATAACGATAAGGATAGATCTGAGGAATATGCGAAAAAAATATCTGAAGCATTGCATAGGTACGGTGAGAATATTACAGATATTAATGGGGAAATAGATGATGCTCCAGAGATATTGAGAAATATTAGAGTGGCATCCCGACAAGACAGTGAATCCTTTCTTCGAGGCGGTATTAATAAGTTAAATAGGCTGAATATTACTTCTAATCCCCTATTTGAAGTATTCAATCAAGCCAGAGGAGGTATAGATTTAGCAGCCGTATTAGCAGGAGATAATGGCGCTCAGACTAAATTTATCGAAACTTTAAATAAGATAATAATTAGCAGCGCTAAAACAGGTGAAAACGATAGGGCACTGAGTACGGGCAGCATGCAAGATATGTTTGCTGAATCTTTTGTAGCCGGATTACATGTTGGTATGCAGTTAGTTAGCAGTCAACAGCAGTTTGACAATATGCCTGTTAACTATGAAAATTATGCATTTGAAATGGCAGCAGTATCTCTGGGATTAACCTCATCTCAGATATATGAAATAGTTAATGATACAGATACTACTAGGAAAAATAACCTAGCCAGTATGTTCTATGGACTAGATATGTCTATGCGAACAGTTGCTCTTTTTCTGGGACATTCTCCATCTGCATCTAAGGTAGCTGTAGGTAGTAGAAGTAGTGGAGAAATAGAATTTCAGATACAGCAGAAGTCCCTACTTGGAGCCAGTGAATTTATTAAACAGGCTCATAATAGAAAACAGGCTGCTAATCGCTTTTTTGCAGCACTGAAGAATTCATTTAGTGGCAGGGGTCAGATATTTGAAGAGAATGTGGGAACCCTGTTTGATGTAGTAGGTTTAGTAGATAGTACTGTGGCTGGAAGTGCAGTTACAGGTATTGATACTTACCTATACAATAATGGCAGTAGATTGATAGGTAGCTATTATCTGCATGCTCTTAATGCTGCCGATAATGAACTATCAGATCAGTGGAATAGAAATGGACGTAATCCAAGTGATAGACCAACGGTAGAACAACAGCAGACTAGAGCTGATGAGTTATTTAAAGAAGCCAAGACAGGTATGCAGCTCCTGGGAAGAGCCATGGCCTTTTTTGATATGGATAATAGTAGAGCTTCGGTAAACGATAAAGCCAGAGATATGATGGCTGATAATAAATTTATCAATCTGTATAATCAGCTAGAGACTTTCGCTAATAACAATAGCAATAATTTCCTGGATATTAGTCTTAAAGTGGGAAGACAGACCAATAGAATTGGTCCTGATGGTAGGTTTATTAGGGAAGATATTACTCTGAGAGAATTTCTAGAGACTATCAGTGCTGTTAATCCTGTGAATGCTCAGGGTCCCCATAGCACTGGTTATAGTCGAGAAGCTATATATAAGATACTGAAAACCTATCATAAAACTGCTCTGCGCAGTATGTTCAGGGAAACTGAAGATCGCGGAATCAAATCGGGTCTATATATTATTGATCATGCTGAAAAATTTATAGAACAGGGGCTTAAGAATAGCGGTAATACCAGAGATATGTTACTGGAATTACCAGCTATTCTAGAAACAAGTAGAGGTACGGGCGGCACTGGATATATCGCTGTTGATTACAATCAGACAGTCAGAGGGGTATTACTGGGATCTGATACGCTGGTATCACTGGGTATGCATAAGTTGGGAGATACTACCGCTGAAATGATCTCTAATCAGATAGAGTTACATACTATGTTGTCTCCAGACAGCGATGTTATGACTTTTTATCGCAGTCTGGCTGAGAGAAAGAGGAACGGTGAAACTGGAATTATTACTGATATTTCCATAGATAAACGAATGATAGAGAGACTACAGAGATTTCAAGACCTGCTCCGTGGTAGTATAAATTCTCTACAGGAACAGGGACAAATTGCTGCAAGTAACAGAATAACTCTTAACTTAGAAAGGCAGACCAGAGTGGTGACCTCTAATCCCTGGTTAGCAGAAGGTATCGCAGTTACAGGACAGAGTTCCTTAGAGCTGCAGAAACGTAAAAAAATAGAAGTCAGTGGGGGTAGACGCACTGAATTGGCTGAATATGGTAGTTCTAGTCAGGCATTGGTGCGGGGTATAGATACCTATCTCAATAGTTTTAATGAAATACTGAGAGATGTTGAAGCTGGAGCTTCCAGTAATATTATGATGAGTGGCGCTAATGGTGTCTATGGTAATGGACCCAGGGATGAGCTTAGAAATATTATTGGCGAATTAACTACATTAAAAAATGATATTAAATCTAGGAATTCTTCAAAAATAAATATTAATAGCCATATGTATAATTTACTGAACCAGGGAACGATAACAAGAACACAGTTAAATAATATAACTGATGACCCTGATGATTTAGCTGAATGGGAAATTAGATTAGGCAACCTGGAGAGTAGGGCTCGAATTAATTCACTGAGTTCTCTGATATACCGTCCACAGCCTTTAGGTGGTCTCAATATTAGCTATCTTCATCATCAAATAATAGATATACATACCTACAATAAGGCGGCTATTAATCTAGCTACTAGGGGTATTAATGTCAGTCCAGAAATTAAAAGACAGTTCATGAAGATGAATGAAGATAGATCTAAGGGTCTACTGATGGTCAATACTGTTGGACGTATGATTCAGAACTTAGGTGACTATGATGGTGACATGGTTATTATGATTGAATCCAACATAGTTAATCTACAGACTAATTTATCTCAACTCAATATAGCCATCGATTCTCTAAATGAACTCAGAAAACAGGGTAGAACCACTCAGAATGGAAAAAATATCGATATGACTGTTGCAAAACTTGAGAAGGAAAAGATAGTATTATCATCTCAGATTGCAAATTTACAGAAGCAATATAGCACTAATTATCACCTCAAGAAGACCAGACAATTTATTGCAGACCTAGTTGGTTTAGATTATGAATCTATAGGAACTGGCTACGATAGTTATCACTATCAAAAATTACGCAATCAATATATAGCTGAGTATAGGAAATTATCTACAAATAAAACAGCAGTTATAGGTAAGACAGAACTAGAGATAAGGAACGAAGCAGCAGCTGGAGTAACGGCTGGAATAAATGGTAGAGACTTTGTATTTGCTGGCTATACTGGCACTGTTGCTTCTTCTCAGGATAATAGTTACACAGCATTTATGAATGAAGTTAATAGGAGAGTTGAACAGGAGTTAACAGGTATTAAGGTAGGAGATAGGGCAGATGAAATATCTAATAAGAAGTATAGGATTCTCTGGAATATAACTAGTAAAAAAATAGAAGAAGAGTTAATAGAAGAAGGCATTAAAAGAGGTCAAATGGATAGTAGATTTATTGGACCTTCTTTAGCCTCTATGCTTAGTATGCATGACAAGGGTTATACATTGAGTGAGTCTAGAAATGCATGGGCTAAGTTTAATGTAGAGGAAAGTTATAACTCCATATATGACATTCTCTATAATAGGCAGATGTTAGATCAGGAAAAAAGAGAAAAATTTAGAAATCTAATTCACTTAGAAGGTTCAGCAGATGTAACTCAGGAACTATCTCATATGCAGTTACTTGCACAGAGATTCTATAATCAGCTAGAACCCCAGGTAGGGCATCAGGAGGCTGAGAGAAGAGCAGCTGCGGGAGTACTTTCTGAATTCTATCAGCATCTGTGGAGTTCTAAAAATAAGGGCGAAGTACTAGAGGGTGTTCAGAAGTTATTTAATAATTTAAATGTAGGTGCCGCCACAACTACTAATATCCTGGAGGGTTCATTACAGATTCAGGCAGAACTGGCATCCAATATACTCGGTAAGGCTGTTAATTTCTTTAGCTTAACCCTATACGGACATATGTCTACCGGTATTATGAGTGAGGCAGTTCATAACAACTATGAAGATCTTATAGAAATTAAGAAAGAACAGATAATGGCTAAAAAACCATTAATGAATGAGGAAACTGCCAGAGGAGAAGCACAAGTTGAGGTAGATAATCTTAAAAGAACTGTAGATAAGGAGAATAGACGTTTCGAGAGTATCCAGGGTATGCATCAGACTATTGCACAGTCCCTGCGCGATTTTATTAAACCTACTGGCAATATAGATGAGATATCTAAAGAATTATCATCTATTCAGGAAGAACGTAACTACGAAAAAAGAAAAAATAGAATAAAGGAGTTGGCAGGTAAGATAGGTCCCAGTAAATCTCTGCAGGATAACTTCATGATTTTAGAGCAATTTAGAACCATTGCTGAGTTAATACATGGCGGTACTTCTGGAGAAGTAATAGATACATCTACAAATGAGATTGATAATAACTTTAAGGTATTTTTAGAAGGTAGTCATGCTGAGGGAGGTTTAAATATAAAAAACGGTAAGGCTCTGATTAATGCACTGACTCCTGGCGATACCAGTAATGCCAGCATTAATAAGATGTTAGCATATGTAGCTAGTACTAGATTGCATACATTAATAGCCAATACTAGGGCAGAAACACATTTAAAAGATAGATCTAATGATCAACATGGAGACTTGGTTGCCCGAGAAAAGGATGAAGAACTCCATAAATTTTATAAGGTCGAAAAAGGTAGACTAGATTTAAAAAGTCGGCGTAGGAATAGCGAGCTTTACAACATTGAGAACAGTAATTTACAGGATTATCTCAGACAGCATTGGTATGATGACGAAGATGCTGGTAATAGCAATGCTGAAGCTAACCAGAAGAGAAGAGAAAACCTGGAAACTATAATTCTCAGTCAATCTGAATTTAAGAGACATGTAGAGGATCTTGAAACAAACAATAGAAAAGCCGATGCTGAATATCTTAGAAAGGAAAGAGATCGATTGACTATACTGACTGAAATATATAGAAAATCAAGAAAAGATGTTGATAACTTTATAGGCAGAGAAGGAGAAAAGCTATTAGATAATTCAGAAATTTCTCTGGCTTCTTCTCTATATGCTGCTAAAGATTTATCAGATCCAGTCTATGCCCATACTGCTCCATTTCTAGGCGCCTGGATATCTAAAGCTGCCCATGGTAAGGAAGGTATCGGTACTAATGAAGTTTATCGCAGTCTATCTATGTCCCTATTTAATATGATTAAAGATGTACAGTGGGAACGTACTGTGAGGCATGACGATGGAAGTACTAGTAAGGAGCTTGTTACAGGACATGTAACTGAAGATAATAGCAAAGAAGATATTAAAGCCTACAGTGAAACTGTTAAGAAACAGATGCTCAGGACTTATCTCAGTACTATGAGTAAGTCAATAGCAGGTAAGAGTGAGTATAAGGCATTTGAAAATCTCATAGATTTACTTACTGCAGAAGGTAATAAAGCTCTCAGGACTGAAGGTAATGCAGAAGCAATTAAGGCTGGATTAGATACTACTGCTTTTGGTAACATCATTAAGCATATAAATAATGTATTTGATGTCTATATAGACTCTATTAAACGAAGAAATCCCAGAAATCCTAATCGAGATGTTGCTGTACATTCCACTATAGGAGAATTTGATTTTAATGGTGATTTATCTGAGAGAGATGTGGAGCGCCTATACAATGAGTACTTCGCACGTAAGGAATACGATATCAATAGGGTTCGAAGCATAGAGCATCAGAAGAGATTTAATGGCGAAATAGTCAGTATTCATCAGGCATCTATGCATATAGAGAGTACCGGACAGATCTACGATTCCCTCATATATCCACTGCTGGTTGGTCTGGGCGGCGCCCTGGCGAACTCTAATCAGAATAGTAATAACGGTATTAATGAGGCAGCCGGTGCCTTCTTCTCTAACATGGTATTCCAACTGGAATCACATAGGGCAGCGCAGTTAGTTGAACTCGGTAAGACCAGAACTACATTGAAGACACTGGGCTCTATGGGTATGGCTATAATGGGCGGCTCTATGATTAGTATCCGCAATGAGATGTATCATCATCCAGATGAGAGCTATGGTCAGGCATTTATCCATGCCTATGAGGATAGGTTTCGCATGATGATGTGGGGTGCTGTAGTTTCTGCCACTATGCAGGGACATCAGGGAATGTCAGAGGATCTATCCAGGCTTACTACCAAGTTAAACAGACGACTGGGAGAGGATAATGTGTTCAGTCGGGTAACTCAGTCTGCCAGTGAGTTTCTGGAGGAAGGTCTATCGGGTGTCATGATGAATCACCTCAATATAGGTCCAGAGATAGATATGCCTGGCTATGTTAAGGCTCGCAGTCTGTTTGGAATTATTACCTCTATTGCAGTGGGCGTGGCACTGCAGGTCAGTGGTGCTCAGAAGGCAGCCTATGCCCTGGCAGGTCTTACTGAGGACGCTGAACTTAATAACTACGTAGTAACTCAGGCCTATAAGGATGCCGCTGAGATTAAGGCAGCTGCCCAGCAATCGGCACTGCAGGTCGCTAATGTGGATATTGAGTTGATACGTTCAGAGGCCAGCGATATTGCAGTTGGCATACTGAGCGGACCCACTGGTAATGGTGAGTTTAACTCCATGTACTCAGAACAGCAGATGGAGAACCTGAATATAACCATTTATAATGAGAATAATAATGCAGATGGACCCCAGGGATTGATTGCACCCGATACGGGACTACAGTATTCAACTTAGAATTAATACTATGGAAGAACTAGAAATTGTATACAGCGTCACCTCGTATGGTCAGATAGTCTTTGCGGAGAAGAGACCAGCCTCTAGCCCTATCCTATTCGAGGGACGCCTGCATGGTCAGGACATATATGACATACAGCTGCTGCTGTTCAGGGGGAATGAGCTGGTGTCATACCGTCTCTTCTCCTACAGCGTGTCTGAGATTCAGTTCATACTCAATACTGTGCCCCTGCAGATGATCGATGAGGCACTGAAGGCTGCCTAGACTAGATTACAGGCTGCAGGTGGGCGTTCTGGATTGAAGTTGAGACAGAAGGAGTTGACACCCTGCTGCAGCAGTAGCTGAACCAGTGCTCCCATCAGCTCATAGGTGTCTGCCTCATCATCTGAGATTATCTCCAGTCCTATGTAGTTGCCGGTGTAGAAGCTGGGGCGGCACTCGATGTAGCTACTACTTAGCGCTGCGAATTCCTCCAGGGGTATCTCTATTGGACTCTCTGACTCTATTGATGCGTAGTGTTTCATGATAATGGGAGTTGATCAGGATATTCTGCAGCGCTGCATTCAGCAGGTGTATTTGCCTTAAGTATTCCAGGTCAACACCTTCTCTGGTGCGCGCTATCAGGGCTAGTCTCAGTCCCCGTATATCGTCTGCCTCCTGGAGAGATAGGTGCATCAGACTACTCCTGCTGCTGGAGTATTGGCTCCCCACTGGACTGGTGTGCTATGTGGTGCTGCTGGGAAGTCGGTGTCTACAGGTACATTACCGGGTGGCACCAGTCTGTCAGTCAGTGATGTGGCGGCACCCCAGGATATGATCTCCCTGTCTGGAATACCACCTGTGGCAGATACCTCAGTGAAGAGAAATTGACCATACCAGTCCACCCTGACCTGCAGGGCTGTCTCCAGTTGACAGACATCTGCCCAGATCAGGATATATGGGCTGGTCAGGAGGATGGGTCCGGCAGTACCGCTGGCAGTTGGCTGCGTACCTGTGGTTCCAGGTGTCACTACAGCAACCACGGGGGTTGCAGTTATGGTAGCCACCACTGGCGCGGCAGGTGGACTGATGGGCTGTATAGTGGTGGGAGACAGGGCAGTTGCACCTGGAGTGGTGATGGTACGGCTACTGGTGATGACGGTCTTATCTCCAGTGGAGGCTGTGATTGTACCCACTGGGGGCGGCGCCGCTCCGGTACTGGCTGGGTTGATATAGCCAGATGGACTGTCTAGCAGGTATATCTGGGCATCTGTGTTGCAGGTGATGATTGCACCTGGATAGGTACCGCGGCAGATCAGGATGCCGATGTAGGCTGGACTCTCGTAGATGTAGCTGGTGGTGGTGGTAGTTACATGCGTGGAGCTCAGATTGCCGGGCGGTGTGTCAGATGGTGTGCTGTCAGCCGTGCCTGTGGACTTGGGAGCCTCGATGAAGCTGGTGCTGCCTACCTTGTTGTTCTGATAGAGCTTGGTGTAGCTGTAGGGGAGTGTCAGGTGCTGCCAGCGTATGAAGTCAGGTGCACCTGCTGCGTAGACATTGTCATTGAAGTGAGCTGTGACACAGTAGAGCAGGTCAGTCTGGTAGGCTGGGTCTGGACTGTGATTCCAGGACATAGCGTAGTCGTAGGCGAACTGGAGGACATGGAAGGTACGTGAGAGTATGCTGGTGGAGTCGCTGGGGTCTACCACCTGTACAGACTTAATCCACTGTAGCTGCAGCTCCGGGTCAGTTGGATTGATGACCTGCGTGCTTCCAACACGTGAGACAGTGGCTGACTGTGTGTAGCTGTATTGGGCAGCAGACATGGCATCAGTCTGGGCATTTAGTATGTCAGGCAGACTGGGCGGGGTGTTGGAGGCGTTGGCTACGACTTGATCTGGTGGCAGTGTGAGCATCAGGAAATGTAGGTGAAGATGGAGGCAGTTATCTGTACAATCTTGCAGGTGAATATGTCCAGGGCACGTGCCGCTGGGAGATCATCTATGTAGGTCAGTGGACTGCCGGTCAGGATGAATCCGATTGGTGTGACTGGACAGCCCATGTGTGCCATCGGTAGTCCCTCACAGTATGTAGTTGGACTGCCCAGCAGGACATGACCCACCACTATACCCTTCGGACCCAGACATGGATGACGAGCGAAGGTATCACCTGCACGTACTGC
>Ga0208743_1000335_pt1 | contig 15449 bp, 16 predicted proteins | sample CryBogCBH04Jul08_FD_184615 | JGI IMG/M metagenome (GOLD analysis project Ga0208743, IMG submission 184615) | Freshwater microbial communities from Crystal Bog, Wisconsin, USA - CBH04Jul08 (SPAdes) (version 2) | ecosystem: Environmental > Aquatic > Freshwater > Lake | place: Crystal Bog...
TGGATGCCCCAATAGGGCTTTTTGCTCCCGATGGAACAACTGCTTTACTTGAATTTCCGCATCAGGCGGGTATGGGTTGTAGAGCCGCCCTTCACGCTAATCAAGTTCCGCAGTCGCTACTCGACCCTAAGTATTCATTGGATGGGTCGATCGGGACTTCACTCTAGCTCTAGGTAATCAGCAGCTCGCCAGGGGAATATTTCACCTCGTCGCAATTCTTCTCTGGGCCCATACGATCAATTGCCAAAAAATCCATAGCCCTATCTAATGCAACAATAGGCAAATGCCACACACCTTTTTTGTAATTAATGCCAACTTGACCCTTAACAATGAAGGCAGTAATTAAAACGGGATTAAGATCTCCAGCAGGTGCAACTGCAACTAGATATCGAGACTGAGGATCTATTGTCATTGGGATAAAAGCCTGGGTTCCTAATGGATGGCACTCCATTACTTCTACTTCAAACGGAATCAAAGATGGAGCGCTTTTATAAATACTCAGACCAACTTTTCCTGACTTGTCACTTACATCTATATTTTTGAGTAGATCGTGATAGCGAATTGCCCTACCTTGATTGCATTTATAGGTAATGGCACCTTCACACTCCATTAACTCCCCGTAAGGAGCAAAGGCATCCCTAGTGATGATTTGAGTGTGAATTCGAATTGCCATCATTTTTACTAGACCTTTCCCCACAGGCGCAAACGTGACACCCCGCCATCCGGATAAAGGTTTAATCTCACATGAGTCATTGGGCCAATATCCAGAAGCTCATTTTGATAAAAGTGTTGATGGTCCATACTCAATTTTTGTTCGGGGAGTAAAAACTCCCATTGCTCAGATTGATCAACTTCAGATATGTTTTTTCCTTGCAGATTAGCGCCTTGGAGAGAAAATCTATCGGGATAGTTGCCCTTGAAGTGAGCCGTATCTAGCTCACAACGTATTGGCCTTGCAGAAGCTGCCAAAGCAATTACACACCAATCATTGCCAGGCTCACGACGTCTTCTAGTTTCCCAGCCTTCACCCATATTGATCCCCCTACCAGGGAGTAGCATATTTGACACCACGCCAAAATGCGCATCATTCCAAGCAACGCCATATGCCCCATTTAGTGCAGAAGTTAACTCCAGCAAGCCATTTTCATCGGTGATATTTAAACCTACGGGCTTACCAAATACCTGTAACCTTGCAATGCCGCCATCTGGAAAAATGTTTAAACGCAGATATGCAATCTCCAGGTGATCCTTGCTTTCGGGGATTTGAAAAAACTGATGGGAGTCGCCCTGTAAGCCTTGCTGATCCAATAAACTAATCCAACTTTCAGTCTGATCGGGATCTTCGCCTACTAAACATCCATCAAGCGATGCTGAAGTCGGAAAGTTTCCAGTAAAAAAACTGGTATCAATATGAACTCCCTGAATTACGCCAGGTACGGCCAATTGAATAATGCACCAATCATTCCCAGGAATACGGCGACGACGTGACTCCCAGCCATCCATCCACTTACCATGATCATCATATTTACCAATAACAAATATTGGTGGATCAGGATTAAGCATTCGCTCTTTGGGGGCGAAAAAATCATCCGAGCTGTTAATCGCTATAGCCCCTAAACGAGGATCTGCTAAGTTAATAGACTGCTTAGCCCATAGAGGGAGCTCGAAAGATTGAGACTGCAGGATGGAAAATTCAGACATAGCTAATCATTGAATTATTAAACACTACTAGATCTTACAATCATATGTTTAACTCTAGCTCGGAATCACAAAAAACTAGAATTTATCCGTATGCCAGTGATAATTTGAAGCCAATTCACTAGTGACCTTAAGTTTTATTTCAGGACTTGAGACCAATGCAAACGTAATACGGTCAATAAAGCCAGCAATGAGATTTTTTGACTCAATTGTAAATTTCTCGCTAACTGCTTGGTCTTGAAAATTTAGATAGTAATTCCTAGCAGCTGTTGCAACTATAAAATACATGCCACCATTTTCCTCCTCAGTCTTCAGTAGACTAAACGTATCCTTTGAAAACTTCTTAAATACATCGGCTCCAGAAGACCCATTTTTAAATTCATTAGCAATTTCATTGAAATTCATATTTAACCCCGCATTGAGAAATTAATTCATTTAAATTAAAAAGACCCATCAAGAAAGGCTTTGTATGCCAGGACTAGTCAATACAGTCGGGCTAAGAACCTTCTCAAGCATATCTTGATCCATTAGCCCCATTTCTAAAACAAGTTCAATTACTGAGCGATTTTCTTGAAGCGCTCTTTGAGCAATAAGGGTTGCATTTTCGTATCCAATGTATGGATTTAGCGCAGTCGCTAATCCAGCTGAAGTGCGAACTCTTTCAGCGAGGAGTTCACGATTTGCCGTTATACCTCGAACACAATTTACATTCAGCGTTAGACAGCCCGCAGATAAATGCTCAATACTTTTGAAAAGGCTATGGGCAATGATTGGCTCAAAGGCATTGAGTTGCAATTGGCCCCCTTCAGCTGCCATAGTAATAGTGACATCATTGCCAATAACTTCAAAGGCAATTTGATTCACCACCTCAGGAATTACCGGGTTTACTTTACCGGGCATAATTGAAGATCCAGCGGCACGGGCAGGCAAGTGAATTTCATTAAATCCCGCCTGAGGCCCACTAGAAAGCAAACGTAAATCATTGCAAATTTTAGAAAGTTTGACTGCAATTCGCTTTAATACTCCCGATAACTGGACAAAGGCGCCGCAATCTTGAGTAGCCTCAATTAAATTTGGAGAACCCACTAATTCTATGGCTGATATAGCCCGCAGATGTTCAATTACATATTTTGAATAATTAATGTGGGTATTAATACCTGTACCTATTGCAGTTGCACCCAAGTTAATTTCCCTAATCAGCGAAATAGCCTCAGCAAGGCGATCTTCATCCTCCTTCATCATTACGGCATAGGTTAAAAATTCCTGCCCTAGAGTCATTGGTACAGCATCTTGTAATTGTGTACGGCCAATCTTAAGAATATCTTTAAATTCTTCCGCTTTTTCGGCAAAGGCTATACGTAATGACGCCATGGAGGAAAGTAAATGGGGAATCGCAAGGCATGTAGCCAGACGCAATGATGTGGGGTACACATCATTGGTGCTTTGAGACATATTCACATCATTGATGGGATGAAGTTTTGCATAATCCCCTTTAGAGTAGCCCATTATTTCTAAGGCACGGTTAGCAATAACTTCGTTTATGTTCATATTGGTAGAAGTACCTGCCCCACCTTGGATGACATCAACTACGAACTGATCATTTAAGTTACCCTGCTCAATTTCATGACAAGCGGCAATGATGGCATTGGCCTTCTGGATATCAAGTAGCCCTAGATCTCTATTTGCAAGTGCCGCCGCCTCCTTGACCAGCGCAAGGGACTTAATTAAATCTGGGTATGTTCCAATCGTTTTTCCCGTGATTGGATAGTTTTCAATCGCCCGAAGGGTATGAATTCCCCAGTACGCATCTTCTGGTACCTGTGCGTCACCCAATAAATCATGTTCGAATCTAAATTTCACTTTTAATTAGTCCTAATAATAAAACTACATATTTGCTGGTTAGCTATAGATTTTTAAACCGAACAACATATGCCCCTAGGAAATATGCATTGCTTTTTCTAATCGGCGTGAAAATACAGAGAGTGGAAAACATAAAATAAAATAGCCTAGAGCAACAAGGCCAAATATTAAAAACGGTTTAAATGTTGCATTAGCAAGCATTGAGCCTGTTTTTGTCAATTCAACAAAACCAATAATTGAAGTAACCGCTGTTGCTTTGACGACTTGAACTGAGAACCCAACTGTTGGTGGAATCGATATACGGAAAGCTTGAGGCAGAATAATATGTCGCATCTGCTCATAGTGATTCAAGGCTAAACTAGCAGAAGCTTCCCACTGCCCTTTTGAAACTGATTCTACGCAACCGCGCCAAATCTCAGCCAAAAATGCACTCGTAAACAAAGTCAGTCCAAGAGTAGCTGCAGCCCATGGCGGAATTTCTATTCCCAATAGACCCGTCCCAAAGAAAATAATAAATAATTGAAGCAGCAAAGGAGTGCCTTGGAATACTTCAATATAGACCTTAGTTAAATTACGCAAGTAACTATTTTTTGAGATTCTACAAAATAGTAATGTCAATCCGACAATTCCGCCCATTACAAAGGCAACCAATGAGAGTCCAATTGTCCATAAAAGCCCATAGGATAAATTGATAACAATATCGGAGAGGAAAATATCATTCATAATTTACGACCCGCTATCCACTTATATCCTATATACATCATTAACTGCCGCACTAATAGTGCCAATACAAAATAAATACCGGCCACTACAAAATATGTTTCAAAGGCTCTAAAGTTTCTGGATTGAATGAAGTTTGCCGCATAGGTCAACTCTTCTGTGCCAATTTGAGAGCATAAAGATGACCCAAGCATCACAATAATTACTTGACTACAGATTGACGGCCAAACCTTAATCAAAGCAGGAGGAAGAATAACTCGCCAAAATATTTGCATTCTGGTCATTGCTAAGGAAACTGCCGCCTCAATCTGACCTTTATTGGTTGCTTGAATGCCTGCCCGGATAATTTCCGTGCAATAAGCCCCCAGATTAATAACCATTGCCAAAATGGATGCCTGCCATCCCGTTAGAACAACCCCAAGGGATGGTAGGCCGAAAAAGATAAAAAATAACTGAATTAAAAAAGGTGTATTTCTTATACCCTCCACATAAACAGTGAAGAAATAATTAAACGGCCTAATAGACCAAGCACGACAAAGCCCTCCAAATATCCCCAAAGCTAAGCCTAAGGTAGTGCCAATAAAGGTCAACACCATAGTTTTAGCTATTCCAGAAAATAAAATTTCTTTGTAATCACCAATAGCCGAGTAATCAAATTGATATGTCATAGACTAATTTATAAATTAGAAATTCTTAGGCAAAGAAGCTTGTAACCAGCGCTTAGAAATATCGTTCAATGCCCCGTCCTTCTTAGCCTGGTTAATAATCTCGTTTACTTTAGCCAGCAAAGCAGGCTCACCCTTATTGACGCCAACATAGCAAGGGGAATCTTTGATTACGAACTTGCTGTCGAGTCGGCGCAACTTCGTGCGCTCATTAAGTGCCGCTGCTGTTGAGTTCCCAATAGCCACAAGCTGGACTTGTCCAGTTAAATACGATGAAATTACGGAATTATTATCATCAAAGCGTATTACCGTAGTAGCGCTAGGAAGTGTTTTTGATAGTGCCAAATCCTCTATTGACCCGCGGAGTATTCCCAATGTCTTGCCGGCTAAATCAGACTCTGATTTGACGGGCATATCAGCTGGACCAAAAACTGCACTATAAAACGGGGCGTATGAAGTTGAAAAATCAATGACTTTTTCACGTTCAGGATTTTTGCCCATACTAGAAATGACTAAATCCACCTTATCAGTTGTTAAATAAGGGATCCTATTGGTTCCCGAAACAGAAATGAGGTCTACCTTAACCCCCATTGCTTTTCCAATAAGATTAGCCATATCAATGTCATACCCCCTAGGCTTTAGATCCGGTCCAACCGATCCAAATGGTGGAAAGTCTTGAGGGATGGCAATCCGGATAACTCCAGACTTTTGAATATTGGCAAGAGTGTCAGCTCTTACAGTCAGAGATGCTCCGATTAAGCACGCTGTGGTTACTGTTAAAAAAACCTTAATAAACTTACAAAATTCCATTTCAATCTCCGTAATTGATATTGCTAGGGTTTAATTTTTAATATATTGATGGCTAAAGTTTTCAAATACTCACACGCTTTAGTCGGTTAAGGAAGATAAAAACTGCTTTAGTTCAGGAGTTTTTGGGTTGCCAAACAGTTCAGTAGGTTCGCCAATTTCATGTACGCGACCTTGGTGCATAAAGACGACCCTATCACTTACGCGACGGGCAAAACTCATTTCGTGAGTCACCATTAGTAAAGTCATGCCCTCTTGAGCCAAACTCTCAACAACAAGCAATACTTCGCCAACTAATTCAGGATCAAGCGCTGAAGTTATTTCATCGCATAATAAAACTGACGGATTCATAGCTAAAGCACGTGCAATAGCAACGCGCTGCTGTTGACCGCCTGATAGTTGATCAGGAAATGCATCAAACTTGCCAACTAAACCTACACGTTCTAAAAGTTTTTGAGCTTGCACACGCCCATCTTCGCTCGAAATATTTTTAACTAAGCCCGGCGCAAGCATAATGTTTCGCCCAATCGTAAGGTGTGGAAATAAGTTGAAGCTTTGAAAAATCATCCCAACATGTTGACGCAATTTACGCATTGCGCCAGCATTTTGATACAGCAACGGACATTGATCCACTGTCAGTGTTCCAGAATCAAACGATTCCAATCCATTAATACATCTTAATAGAGTGCTTTTTCCTGAACCGCTTTTACCAATGATTGCAATCACCTCTCCAGATTGGATATTCAAATCTATACCTTTAAGAACCTGGTTATCACCAAAGGACTTATATAAACCTGCGATTTGAACAATTGGTTTTTGGCTAGTTATATTAGTATTTTGCAAGGCATGTTCCATTAAATGAAGCTATATTTAGACCTGTATTTGCACCCTACAGACCTAATTTAACTGATTTGAATATTCTAAAATTCCGTCTAGCATTAAATTGGTGCCAATCATAAAGTCTTCAATATCCATTTCCTCTTGGGGATTATGCGATCCGTTGTTATTTCGGATAAAAATCATTCCTGACGGAATACCATTATTGGAAAAGATTGCAGCATCATGGCCGGCGCCACTAGGGATTTTTTCAAGCAATAAGCTATCTTTTTGTGCAGTATCTATTAGCACCTCAATCAATTTATCATCCATTTGGGCGGCACTAGTTACAATTTTTCGATCAAATTGAAATTGCACCCCTCTAGATTTTTCAATTGCCTCACATTCTTGGCGCATCAAATTATAAAATTGAGAAAGCGTTTCATTATCTTGACTGCGTACCTCAAAACTAAAATCAACCTGCCCAGGGATTACTGAAACTGCATGAGACTGGGTCGGTGTAGAGCAAACGCCCACTGTCATAACCAAATCCATCCCCATCTGCAAAAGGACACGCCAATGTTCATCTAAGCGAGTTAATAACTCTGTTACTGCTAGCAATGCATCTTTTCTCAACCAGCGCGGGACCGCACCAGAGTGCCCAGTCTCACCTATGCATTGGATTTTGTTATGCCGCATATTCCCTCGAATGCCTGTAACTACCGCAACCGGCCAATTTCTAGCGACCATTACAGGACCCTGTTCTATGTGTAGCTCTAGATAAGCCTTGATTTCTGAAGGCAAGAGTAGAGGTTTTTTAGCGCGGATTGCATCAACATTTGCGCCAACTTGCTTTAAAGCTTGACCTAAGCTTTTGTCTTCTGAGCGATGCTTATTCTCTAAATCTATCTCGGCTAGCACCCCAAGCAGAGCTGATGATCCTATATATGCCTTTCCATACCAGGCGCTCTCTTCACCCCTCAAGGCCAGGACTTTTATAGGGTTTTTTGTTTTTAGATTTCTTTTATCTAATGAATGCAATATAAGTATGCCGGCGACAATGCCAGCCAAACCATCATAGTTGCCGCCTTGAGGAACTGAATCAATGTGCGAGCCGATAACTATTGGGGGTAGATCACTGACCTCACCCTTACGCCAAATCCATAAGTTTTGGTAATCATCCCTATCAAATTCAAGATTTAATTTCTTTGCGTACATCTCCAATGTTTTCAGAGCCTGCTCTTCCCCAATCCCAAAACTTTCCCTTGTCACTCCAATTACTGAATCTTTAGTCTGATTTTTCACTTCTTCAAATATCTCTAAAGCCAATTTTTTCTGATTTAACATTTTCCAATCCCCCCATGGCTAGCAGACCATGTAATAGGGTCTTTATTGAAATCCTCGATTAGCTTTAGCTTTTCTTTCGTCAACTTTTCTTCAAGTGATAATTGAGCAAATAACTCTCGCCAAGTTACAAGGGAATGGATTTCTAAATTAGCATCCGATAGCAATGATTCGCTTTGGGGGTATATGTCAAAATTAACTAAGACAAATATATCCTCAATCATTGCTCCATGGTTTCTAAGTGCAATACAAGCATCAACTTTAGATTTCGCATCGGTAGTTACATCATCGATAACCAACACCCTTGCATTTGCAGAGATATTCCCCTCAATTTGAGCCTTAATACCCCAACCAATTGGCCTCTTCCTTAGATATAAAAAAGGCATATCAAGCCTATCCGCTAGCCACGCAGCAAATGGCACTCCAGATCCCTCTATGCCAACAATTGCATCGATTCTCTTTTTTTGAACAAAATCTTTTAATAGATTGGTTGCTGCATTTAATACAACCGAACGGCGGGCAATGTCTGAAAATAGGCCTTTAGTATCTAGATAAATAGGGCTTGCCCAACCCGAGGTATAGAAAAAAGGCTGTAGCTCTGCCACGCATACGGAATCAATCTCAAGTAGAGCCTGGATTACCGCCTTACTTCCTATGTTTTTCATTGGGATGCCCTGCTTTTTAACAAGCTATCCACTTTAGTTATGATTCAACTAATTTAGTAGTGAATTTTCTAAAACTAAGAGTTTCCATTTTTCGAACGCTAGCTATTAAGGTAGTATTTGGAATGATCATTACCAGTAAATCTCGTCAGTTTGTCCGAAAACTCGACCTGAGCACCTTAGAGCTATTTGCCCTCATTTGCCAAACCGGCAGCATTGGCGCAGCTTCCAAAGAAGCCAACTTAGCCATTTCGACTATTAGCAAGCGTATCCAAGAGCTAGAAAATCTAATACAGATTCCAATCTTTACACGCCACTCAAGAGGTGTTCACCCGACCCCTGCTGGTGTAAGTCTATTACGCCACGCTAGGTCAATCCTACGTGAGCTCGAAGATTTAAGGGCTGATATGGATGAATTTTCATCGGGTATTGTTGGTCATGTCCATGTATATGCTAGTGCGTCAGCTGTTGAACAATACCTGGCGGATGAAATTGCTGGATTCGTAGCAAAATTTCCTGAAATATCTATTGATTTATCTCAAGCAACAACTCTTGAGGTGATCAATGCAGTACAAACTAACCAAGCAGACTTTGGGATATGTAATGCAAATGAAAGTACCAAAGGATTGGAAAGTATTCCATTTAAAAAAGAAGAGTTAGTGTTGATTGCCCCTAAGAATCATCCATTAGCAAAGTTGAAGCAAATTCATTATCTCGACGCCCTCCCCTACGAACATATAGGCCTACGAGGGAGCAGCACAATCCAACAACTAATGAATGATCATGCGGAAATTCATGGGCTACCTGCAAAACAACGATTGAGAGTTGAAAGTCTCAGCGCTTTATGCAGAATGGTTGAGGCTGGACTAGGTATTGGGGTAATACCTAAAGGGGTATTAATTCAAATGGGAGATATGAAAAAGATCTCATCCTTAAAAATAATTGATTCCTGGTCAAGCCGAGAGCTTTTTATCTATGCTAGATCATTTGCAAACCTGCCATCATCCGCGCAAAAGTTTATTAAGCATCTTAGCTAGCTGATTACGTCTGCAATGTTTGCATGGCAAAAAAATCTTGCCATTGAAGATTTTTAGGGTTTACTACTTTTTCTTTTGCTGCATTTATTGCCAACTGGAGAGCAATTCTTGCTTTAGGGGCAGATAGACTTCCAGAGGCCATACAACCTATAGTATCTTTTTCAGGAATATCAGGACGCACGATGCCTGCCCCTGCCCGGGTGGATCGAACCAATGCAATCCCATTAGCAATGGCCTTATCTAAGGGCTCTTTCCATACATTACTAAACCCGCCTTGGCCAGTTCCAGAAATCACCAACCCCTCCACACCAGAACTTAAACAATTTTGAATAGTCTCAGCACGAGCACCTACATGACTAGTAAGAATCTCCACCCAAGGCCATGAATGTTCGCGGGGAATGGGTAAGTCGTCACCAGAAACTGCTTGTAGCGCCTTTACGCCATCTAGCCATGATTGGCTAATGGAGTCCAAAGGGCTGCATGGAGAATCACGCAAAGGCGCATTCAGTTCACTACTATGTCGTTTGGCTAAATCTCGAGCCATGCAGACATTGCCAGCAAAAACTGCAAACACACCCCCAGGACATTGATCAACTGGTTTACTTGCCCATCGAATAGCATTAATGAGGTTTGATGGCCCATCAGCACTGGGTGCGTTTGAGGGCAGCATGGCACCCGTGAGAACTATTCGCTTGCTAAGCTTGCCAGCATAGTTGCCACAAGTAGCGTGCAGAAATAAACTCGTCTCCTCTATGGTGTCAGTCCCGTGAGTAACAACTATGCCAATTAATGCTGGATTTGCTAGAGAGTTTTTTACCAAGTCACCCAATTGAGTCAGCAAGGCCTCACTGAGATTACTGCTATTGATGTTAGCAACCTGCCTAGAAACTATCTTTAAACCCTCAGGAAGTGCCTTCTCAATACTAGTCAAAAGGTCCCCCACATTAACCTGACCAGCCTGATAAAACAATGGATTAGATTCTGGACTTGGAGCCAATCCTGCAATCGTACCCCCCATTCCTAAAACTAAAATATGCGGGGATTTCTCATCATTAGAAAGGGTTATGGTCATGCTTTTTGTCTCGCTTGGAAGTTTAAATATTAATCAGTTAATTTTCCCCCCAATATTAATTCATAATTTGGGTCTTCAAAAGTCATCGTATCCAACTTCTATAAACGAACGCTTTTTGCAGCTCTCCGACACCCAAATACTCTATTACCAAGTTTTGAGCGTCCATAAGGAACGTGACAAGAGTCGCTTGAGCGTCACGTAACCGGACACGCCATAGTCGGTTAAAACCGACAACACAGCGTCGGGGTTGGGATGGACTGTTGCTGATCACAAAGCAGTCCTTCATTTGAGCTAAGCATGACGGGCTCAGTCCGACCCATGGCAGACGATCAAAGATAAACCACCAGAAGGTGGTTTATCTGTTTGAATAAATATTTACTATTGCCTTTTGAGCTCAGCACATGATGCGACTTTTGGCTTTTGCATTTGTGCATAACAATATTGAATTGTATTGGGATCAACTATTTTAAAATAAGTTATTCCGTCTGAATCAACCATTACGCCGCCTTGTAAGTCTGACGATAGAGCTCCAATTGCTACCTCTTTATAACTCGCGGTAGATTGAGTTCCCCAGAAATTCATACCCACTTGATGGTCAAAAACAATCGTTAATGGAATATGAGTAACATGAATTTCTGTATCTTTTTTATTGGGAAGTAAATGATGAGTACCTGTTCCAATCACTGTTGAGTTTGTTATACCTTTCCAGGTACCCAACATATTGGGTATTGTTTGTGCATAAACTAATATTGGAGTAAAACTAAGTGCTGCAATTAATAATTTGAGCTTCCTAACGATCTGTAGCGAACCGGGTCAAAAATCACAACTTTCCTAAGCTGGGGCTTCTAACCCTTTATTACCAATTTAAGAAAAAGATGATCTGATAGCTCAAAAGCAATTTTCACCCCTTGAGCGGGTGAGATCTCAGAATTGGGATTAGATGGCATGGATGGTGTTTTTGAACCATGTAAATGCGCTACTTTTACCAAGCCTGGCACTATTGCTTTTGCCAACCCTGAATATGATGGTGGCAGGTGTTTTAATGTGGAGGCGCTATATTTGGGCACTGGTCTTGCAACAACATCCGGCCAGGTACTTGGATCGCGCGGCTTTTCTAATGTAAAGCAGGTATCAAATGTTCTAGCTTGAGCATCGCGAGCAGTAAATGCCTCGCCTAAGTTCCATTTTTTTCTCAAGGTTGCAATCATTGAGGTATGGCGATACTCATCTGTAAACACTGTTCGCTCAGGAATCCAAGGCGAAACTATAACTGCTGGAACGCGATACCCAGAGCGCTCAAAGGTAAAGCCGTCTTGGCCTTTTGGATCATTTGGGTCTGGAGCAGAAACAAAGGGAGGAGGAACATGATCATAGGTTCCACCAGCCTCATCCCAGCCAATAAATAAGGTTGTGTTGAATGTATTAGAACCTGTCGTAGATTTCATTCCTTTATAGGCATCATAAATCTGCTTTAAATAAGCCTCCCCGCCCAAGATTGAGGATGGGGGATCCTCTTGCATATTCATTACTTTCTGAATAAAGGATCGACCATGCGCTGGATGGTAGTCATTATGAGCGGCTAAAAGATTAGGCTCTATGAATGCATAGTTAGGGAGAGTCCCATTTTTACAATCTTTTTCGTACTCAGCGAATGGTACAAAATGCGTCGCAAAATATTGCTTAAGCATGGGCATATTAATTAACCCAGTAAAAGATACCGGATGAAGCTCAGATACATACACCTTCCAAGTTTTACCGTGAGCCGCCAAGCGATTAAAAATCGTTTCTGCCTTGTTCTCCAGTAGAAAGTTAGTGGCAGGATCATTTAGGACATAACCCGATGAGGTAGCGGCAGCCCAAAAAGAACGATTACAAAAAGTATGTGATGGGACCTCAGAGAACCAATGATCAAATACACCAAACCCTTTTCCGATGGTAGAAATAACAGGAATCTGTTCAGGGGTGTACCCAGTCATTATTTGAGAATACTCAGCATAAGTTGGTTCGCGTCCTACCTCAGCAGTGAAATTGCTAATGTAGTCTGTCACAAAACCATTCATGGTTGGGGTAGTTTTATAACTCGGCGGATTGTTGTAAGGCGGGCTTATTTGATTACCCGTCTTGAATCGATTAACCTCATTTAAAATGTTAAAGAGCTGGGTATTTGTGTGATAGTACTCATCGCCTGAAGCTGGGTTAGGAGAATCCATATCAGTGGATGGGCCATACGGAACATTGCCATTGGGAGCAGAAAATTTTGCCCAGGAAGGCACGGGGTTACTTAAATTTTTACCAATGACCCCATTAAATTTAGGCACTTCACCAGGTTGGTACAAGTGTCCAAAAATATTATCAAAAGAGCGATTTTCAAAAACCACCACAATGACATGATCCATTGCATTCGCTTTAGTCAGTTGCGCTTGGGTACTTGCTAAAGTTGAATGACTTACAGCGGCAGTTACTCCTCCAATAGAGGTCCTCTTTAAAAATTTACGTCGGGATAATGTTGCCACTTTTTCTCCACGGGTAAATGCCCCCATTAAACATGATAATTTATAGCAGATTTATTGATTTTAAGGATGGGTAGTTTTTTGCTGTTCAAGCTGATTTACTTAAATTTCTTCATTAGTCCGTTATGAGGCTCAGAGTAGTCTTTCGCCTAGATTTGGATCTGGAGGCGCTACCCGACCCTAAGCAGCCGGTTACGAAAAAAAACTAACTAGCCCAAATCAACTTTGTCATGTCATTGTTGATGATGTTGTTTAAAACGACATATTTAGAGATTTATATGTTTGTTCAACTTCAGCTTTATACTTTTCTAATGCTACTCGAGCCGAGAAATGAGTTATTTTCACGACTCTAAATTGTTTAAAATTCCTTAAAAGAATCTTATATGTAGCGCCCCCAAGGGCAATCAGAATTGGATTAATAGATCCTAGATCAACTATTTCCCGCTGAAATCGTTTTATATTTTCAACCTCAATCTGAGGATTTTCTTTTAACTTTTTCAAAACATTTGCTGAATTAATTTCTGGATGATCTTTGATGATGTCAGTCAAATATCCTCCCCACAATGGAGTAGCTTTTAGTACATATCTAAGTTTGTATTCTTGAGCATGGCCATAACCACTGTGAAAATTAGCAAATGGCTCTCTATCCTTAAGGTCATCTCGAGAAATGTTTAACCCAACGAAGATTACTTCTGGATTTAACTCTTCTAAGATCTTATCTCGTTTAAATATTGTTAAATCCTCAATATTGCTTTTAGGCGTATCTCCCTTTTCAGCCCAAACCGCCCAACTTGCTAATTCGCCCCAGTTTTCTTCTATTAATTTGAACTTTTCACGAGTAATCATAAGTTCATTCTATAACTATTTAGATTCTAATTAGCCTAAACGTCACATAAATTAACCATTTATTGCTATAGTAATTAGATGCAAGTTCCTTCTAGATTGAAGCCTATAGAGTCCCCACGGCAAATTATTTTTGAAGATTTCAAGATTGATTTGCCTATCTCTGGTGGTTGGGGATATGACATTGAAAGTGCCTGCGTAATTGATAAGAATGATCCCACTGTCAACAAAGAGATGCCTTTTGATGGCATAAGTATCGAATACATATTTGTTGAAAAACGTATCTACGAAGAGATGATTATTTTTCGAGAGTCCCATGAGAAATATGGTGGGATTAGATGGAATCAAGAAACACAACAGCTTTTAATTGAAGGTGATAAGAAATACGACAAACTTATCTTTAATGTCGAGGGATTTTCAAAAGAGATTTGGAATGAGCTTACAAGCCGATTTGAAGCTATTAAAAAAAGTGGAAAAATGGAGTTGATCGCTGAATTAGATGCCTACAGAGAATCGAAAATCTTCAGATTTAAAAAAGAATACTTTTTTGATGTAACTAGTTTTTTTGGTCAGAATATAATAATTAATAAGAATAAGGCGATCAATCGCTCAACATTATATGATTCAGATCCGCACTTATTAACTGTCTTGAACTCGGCTACGATTCAATTATTTACTGGATATGCATGGCAATGCGAGGAGATAAATGACGAAACTGCTGTGGGTTTCAACTTTAGTGCCTTTGAGGACCCGCCCTCTAAGTCTGTAGCCATCATCACTGTTGCTGATGCTACAAGTGATTTGGAAGAGCCTGATATAAGCTTGGTAGAAGATAATGGCGTTAATCAAGTGGATTTAATTTTGAAAACCGCCATTCAAACCAACATGGATATTGTTGAGTGGACATCTTCAAAGATAAATAAAATTAGTGAGCTTAATGTATTAATTACAAAATACAAAGCTAGAGATGATGGCAAAATCTGGCAATACGTGGCCTTACGTCTAAGTAATGAAAAGAAAAAGTATGTAATTATTGGTATGTTCGATGTTGCAAAAAGTAACAGCTTAGCCCAATTAGTATTTAAGGCCATGCAATCTTTTAGTTTCGATACTCAGAATAATCTCAATGGCCTCGATATATCAATTTAGTGCTTTTTAATGATATGGTTTCGTAGTGCTAAAGAGAAGCAGCCAGCCGATTGAACATCTATAAATACGGCCAAAATAATTTCCATAACCCCAGCAATCGCACCAAGCTAAAAGCAATGATTTAAGCTAAAGCCTCTTTAAGATGACATTTCATTTAGTCATCAACCAATGCTCATTTGGGGCTAGACGTTTAAAGTCAATGAACTCATATCCATAGTAGCCTTCGATTTCTGATCCCAACTGATTGAGCATTGCATTCGTAATCT
>Ga0208743_1000337_pt1 | contig 15441 bp, 18 predicted proteins | sample CryBogCBH04Jul08_FD_184615 | JGI IMG/M metagenome (GOLD analysis project Ga0208743, IMG submission 184615) | Freshwater microbial communities from Crystal Bog, Wisconsin, USA - CBH04Jul08 (SPAdes) (version 2) | ecosystem: Environmental > Aquatic > Freshwater > Lake | place: Crystal Bog...
ATACGAACCCATTAATTGACCCTTAAAAATGTGGCCGGTATTTTTACTTTTTTATAAATTATAACGAAATATTTTTTTTATCTGAAAATTAGAATTAAAAAAGTGATGATGCCAACGAATTATATTATATTATGGTCTCCTTATGCCTTTTTCATTTTATGAGCTCATTTTTTTACACATTATAAACGCATTAAAAAAATAAAATAATATAAAAAAATAATTTTCTACTTATAATATATAATACTATGAACCAAGCCAAAAACCAAGCCGTTATTTTTAACAAAAAATATTATATAATCTTAATTTATATGCCTTATAAATTAAGAAAAGCACCGAATCGGAATTTATATTGGGTTGTTAGTAAAAAACACCCTAAAGAACATTTAAGTAGAGAACCAATGGAATATAAACATGCACTTGCACAAATGAGAGCAGTTATTATTCACGAATTAAACGCAAACAAATATTATAAATAATTTTTTTCTATGTATAATATAAATATGGATAAAAGAAATGATTGTTTATTTTGTAATTGTGCTATAAGAAATTTTAAAGTCACCCAAGATTGGAAAACAAGAAAATATCACAAGACTTGTTATAAAAAAATGATTGAACGCCAAGAACTTCAAGAAATGATGAATAAATATAAAATTAATAACTAAATATATTATATAATATAATGTATTTTGAAACATTTTTAAAAAATTATGGAATACCTCCAAATATATATTTAAATATAGCAAAAAACAATGCCTTAAATTATGGACTTGATCCAGATAATTTATATTTAAGTAATGATATAAAACATAAATTAATATATAAAAATGGTAATAAAAATATATATTTTGGGTCAAACGGTAATGGAGATTTTATTATATACTCGCTCCTTGAAAAAATGAATATGATACCAAAAGGAACTGCACAACATAAACAATATTTATATATTTCAAGAGCTTCCAATATATCCGGAAACTGGAAAAGAAATCCAATAAGTAAAAATAATCTGGCCATAAATATATTATGGTAAATTTAAAAACCCCGATAATAATGTATAATACTGTTATCTTCATTTAATGTTCCTCCTTCTAATCCATGACCCATTATTCTTCCAAAAAAATGTCCAAGATTTGTGACAAAATTTGAAACGTTTCTGGTTGTTCCTTTTACGGCATCTTCGACATTTTGTAAAATAAAATTTAATAAATTTTCTGGCAATGTTTGATTATTTAATTTATACATCGCCGAAACTAAATTAAAAATAAATGTTTGACAATTATTATACGGATTAGAATATTTATAATATTCATCACCCATTGTTTCTTTTGCTATATTTAAAACATTAGCAAATAAAACAGGTCTATCCAAAACAACGTGCAACATTTCTCCACCTTTTTCAACTGGTAAAAAGTTTTTTTGTTCTGCTATGACGATATTCGGTTGTTTTTCAATCCTTATATATACAGTTTTCCCATTGTTTTCCAATTTAATAATTGTATATAAATGGAATACATCATCATAATTTAATTTTTTCTTTTCTTTTTCAAATTGTCCAACGCTTATTAAATTTAAAATTTTTTGTAGTATCTTTTGAACTGGTGTTCTATATATACAAATTTCATTTATTGTATAATTTCCATATTTTTCCAAATATTTTTCAGTATCCATTGATTTTGTAGGATTGAATATATTTTTAATATAATCAAAAAACCCTTCTCCTTCTAGATCGTCATAACAATGACAGCGATGTGAATTCATATATTATATATAAAGAATAAAAAATTTATTTTATTGGTTCTTCATTCAATGTTCCATATGTTTTATTATTATTTTCTGTTATCGTATTCTGTCTTGTAAGCATATCAACATCACTATTAAAAACACAGCATGCCGACTTGCAACGACACATTGCTCTCACATTTTGAAAAAGTATTTTGACCCATTCAGACATCTATATAATATGAAAATAATTTATATTTTATTTTATTCTAACATATAATATATATGGAAAAAGATATTCAACACATCGTCAAAAATCGTCATCATTTAGTAGATTTTTTTAATTGTCCAAATGAAAGACACATGCAATTACACAGCGTAAGACCAGAAGTTTTACACGCTATCCACACTCTAATACGTTTTACCCACGAAGTTCTAAAAAATTATGATGAGGAATTCAATTATTTACGTCATCATATTGGAGAACATATAGACCATATACAATCTGCAAGAAATGAGCACGAAAGTAGACGAAATATGCATAATGTTCACGAATTAACTGGTGGTTCTTTTTGGGGTAAAATTGGGAATTTTTTCAAATCTGCTGCGTCAAAAGTTGGGAATGCTTTTAAGTCAGCAGGTGAAACAGTATATAATAAAGTTCTAAAACCTGCTGGAAAATTCATTTATGATAATAGAAAAGTAATTGGAGATGTAATTTCAAAAGGTGTTGATATATTGAGTGCTTTACCGATTCCAGTAGTTCAAGAAGTTGCACTCGCTGCGAAACCATTTACATCAGCAGGGAATAAACTGATTCAAGGAACCGGCCTTCATAGTCGCATGCCCACATTTTTATCACATTATCCAATGGATAATTTAAATTATGTTTAATAATTAATTTAATCATTTTAATAAATAATTAAATAACTTAAATTATTGAAACCGAATAAGAGCCACTAATTGATGCACCAGAGTATCCAGTTGCATCGCTTACATTCATTAAATTAATACAACTAAAAGAATAACCATTTCCAAATTCCCATGCAGTATTATATGGTTGCATTATATACAAATATCCAGAAGAATCAATACTTATTGTAATTGGTTGTTGTCCTGTCAATGTGATTGTTCCTCCCACATTATAAATACCACCATAAGTTGTTGCGATAGTTTGACTATAATAAGGAATAAAAGCAGATGGAACCGCAAAATTAGACCTAAAAACCTCATACGATGTGCTTGCCGAATCAACTGGTACATAAATGCCATAAGGTTTAAAATTTGCCGTATTAAAATTTACAGAAACTAAATCACCCGTTAAAACTAATTCAATATTCATATTAATTACATCTCCAGCAGTAAATGCCATAAGATTTGTATATCGTTGCGTATTGCTTGGTGTCATTGTGCAGTTCGTATTATTTTTGAATACATTTGAATTAACATTATAACAATTTATTAACAATAATTGAGGTGGCATCGTTGATATAACAGATAATGGAGAAACCGTGACGAGATTACAATTTATTAATGATATACTTGAACCGGTATAACTTGGAACTGAGAAAACTTGTAGGAAAGAACAATTATTAAAAATGTATGTATTATTTCCAGAAAATTGGATTCCATTACTAAAATAACAATTATTAAAATAAATTGTTCCAAATTGTGTTGAATTACAAGATACATCACCAAAAACAATATTATTAAAACAACAATTATTGCAACTAATATCAATATTTGTATGCCCCATTATATTAGTCGCATTATTTTGAAGACCCGCATAATTATAATTGCTTGTAATAACTTGCCCTTGAACCGTCATATTTGTATAAGTAAAATCAATATTGCTTGATGAATCACGACCACAACCGAGGATAATACTTGTAGGTTGTCCATATGTTATTTGTAAAGCAGAATTCGCATTGAATGCACTTTGTAATCCACCACTAACATAAGGAGTAAAATTATAATACGTTGTTAATTCATTTAATGTATTTGGAGGCTGAGTTATATATGATAATACACCAGACGAAACACCTAATACTTGGCCATTTGAACCGATTGTATTTGGATAAACAATACCAGAAACGGTTAATGATTTAGTAATAACATCAGAAACCGTCAATGTTGGATTAACAGAAACGGTAGGGTTTATAGAAGAACCAGTTATAACAATATTTGTTCCTTGCAATACTTCTTGAACTCCGTTTTGACCATTAATAATACAATTAGACCCATTTTGGAAAATTGAAGTGCTATATCCATAACAATTTGTTAGTGTTAATTTATCAGGACTTGTGACGCTTATTAAACTTGATGGATCGACATTTGTTAAATTACAATTTACGAGACTAATATTTGTACCTAAATAGGGCAATACAAATGGAATTAAAAATATCGATGCAAATGAACAATTATTAAATATATAACTATTATTTCCACTAAAAGCAATACCATCACTAAAACAACAATTATTAAAATATATCATACCATTTAAATTTGACTTACAAACCGTATTACCTAAAACTAAATTATTGAAACACATATAATTACAATTATCAATAATACTTATTGCACCCATTAATGCTGTTCCATTATTTTTACCTGTATAAAATGAATAATTACTTGGTATAACTGCACCTTCTACCGTCATATTGGTATATGTAAAATCAAGATTGCTAGACATATCTATACCAGATGACAAATACATCGTCGTTGGTTGTCCATAAGTTGAATATAATGCAGAATTTATATTTAAAGCATTTTGCAAGTCTCCTGCCACATAATTAGTAATATCATAATATGTTGATAAATAATTTAAATTTCCACTTCCAGATACATCAATAAAAGATAATACACCAGATGATACCCCAAGAACTTGACCATCGGAACCGATTATATTTGGATAAACAACACCAGAAACAGTCATGGTAGATGTATTGACACTTGAAACGTCGATATCTGTTTTTAAATTAATAGTATTATCAACATCCACATTGATTTGATTACCTGAAAGCGGTATTATAAGATTATTATTAAAATATTGTAAATTAACAACATCAAGCGAATTGACTGGATCATTTGAAACACTTAAATAATTAGAAGATATATCATTGACGATAATACTATTTAAACTAATATCTACATTTAAATTAATATTATTACTTGAATCAACTGTTATTTGATTTCCTGAATTATATATATTTCCTCCGCTAACATCAAAAAACGAAAATTGACCACCACTGACTCCTAATACTTGGCCATTAGAACCAAGAACTGAAGGATAAACAATACCAGAAACGGTCAATGATTTATTAGCATTTATTGAATTGTATGACGTCAATGAACTTGTGACAACACTTGCACTATTTACACTATTTAAACCGGATAAATTAGACGATAATGTTATTAGTTGAACTCCTCCAACTGGTGATGGTGTTATTAAATTAGAATTGGTTGAACTTACATCAGATAAACCACTTCCACCACCACCTTCTGCAAGATTTGCCCACGTTTCCATATTCATTTTTACTAATGGTTCCGATGGATTCGTGAATAATAAATTAATTGACATTTTATATATTATAATAACATATAAAATTTTATAATAAATGATTATTCATATAATTTAATCATAATACATTTTCATACCACTACCACCAAGACTATATCCACCGAGAGGCATACCACCTTTTACTTCTTTATAAAGACTATGCGCTTGTTTCCCGATGTCGTATGCTTGTTTTGCATGATGGATTACCTTATCCTTATTTTTCCAAAGATTCATAAAGAATGATTTAAATGAACCACCAGATAAGAAAAGATTACTCATCTTATGTTCATCATATTCGTGCATTTCAATATATGTAGCACTACGACGAGCATTTGCGACTTCTTCTTTTGAATATGCGAGGAGTTTATAATTGTATGAGCGACCGGAACGGATTAAAACTGCATCATTTACAGTAAAAACATAAGCAGTAGCTTGAACAATTGGCTGAACATTTGAAAAAGTAATATTGAGGGTAATTGTGAATTTACCCGCTGAACTATTTGTAAGACCTTCTTCTTGTGAAATTGATAAATCTTTTGCAGGATCAAGAACAAGAACAGAACCAGAACCATAATAATTCCCGCCAGTAATACCAGCAAGATTATATTGAGCGAATACAGGCCAAACGTCGGTTAAACCATTTTGTCTTGAAATTGCATAAAGTTGTCTTTGACTTGCACCATTAAGAAGAGTGGCACCATTATCAAGTTGAACTTGAATACCAGTTATTGATGCATAACAATCAGGTGTTGACGCGTTTCTTGCAGTTTCTGGACTTCTTACACAGATAAGAAGTTTTGATGGATATGTTTGCGCATTGACTTGAACTGTCACGGTTTGGTTTGAAGAAGGTGCAAGAGTTCCACCAGTGATTGGAGTTTGGAAACGTTGGAATTTTTCATATTGATATAATGAAGTTTCTGGAAGCATTAAATCATACGCAGTAATATATTCAACATATATACTGCAAGATGTAAGATTTACAGTTTGACCAGTAATAGTTGCTCCGGCAAAATGATACGCTAAGAGGTCAGACATACCATTGGCGAAAACAAGGTTGATTGTTTCACCATCAATGCTATAAATAGCAGGAAGATTTTTATTATTAGAACCAACAGCAGAAAAAGGTGTGATAAGTGGTTCCCACCAATTAAGGGTGACAGTAAGAACAGTGCCACCACCAGACGCAATAGCAGAAACAATACCAACATTACGTGGAGTATATACATCACCTTGTGCGACCGATGTATAATTAACAATAGGGGAAATGCCAGCGATTCCGGTTAGATAATCAACGCAATTATCTGGTTGAACATTATCATATGGTCTCATATCTGTAGCTTCACACTTAAGGCGTGTAATTAAATCAATAAATTGATTTGTAAGATATGTATCTGGAGCATTATTAATTGTATGTTGTGCCTGTGATATATTTCTATTGAATGGCCATGCTTTAAGACCTAATTGACCTTCAACAGGATTTGTGAGACCGGTACCAGTAATCACAACAGTTGCTTGGGGATTCACCCAAATTTGACGATTTCTCCCTACGTTTGGACCGACATTATTTAATTGATAAACAAGTGAGCCAGTATTAACACTTTGAGGAGGTAATACAGTGTATGAAGTTCTTGCTCCTTCTTTCACTATATACGTCGCATCGCTTGCATTGCAAGTATTCAATCTCTCATCACGAACTCTAATAAATTGTGCCATATTATAATATACAATTATATATTATTTTATACTAAAATAAATTATTTTCTTATAGTCTCGCCGAAATAAAATTGCCTATTAGTTTTTTCTTTATAAACATAAATTTAATATTAGCTTGTTGCCTTGTAAATAATGTCAATGGCCATATATTATTATTTATATCAGTGTAATAGATTGAACACGAAATATTATATAAAGGCGTATCGGTTAGCATTTGAAACAAACGCCATAAAGATGAGGCATTATATATGAATTGTGAACCTGCTGTTCCTGCTTGTTGCCCTAATGTCAAATCTGGAATATAGTCTGTGAGTGTTCCTTGTAGTAGTAAATTTTGACCTAAACTATTGACATTTTCTGGAAGTCCTATATAATATCCTTCTAACGCTATGGGCATTGTTGTTGTTATATATATATTTTGCAACATATTCCAATAATTCAAAGATACGTATTCCTGTTGAATTTGTATATAAACTTTGCCCGATACTGTTATATTATTTAATGGATATGTTTGGTTTGGATAGCTTTCAACGTTAAATAATATATTTTTTATCGGGTCATCGTATGCGATATATCTAAAACCCTTAATATATGGAGATATTTGCTGATTTGCGTATATTTTTAAATAATTTCCACCATTTGGTTCTGTGAAGGACTGAATAGAATATAATGAAATATATTGTGTGGATGGGTTATAATAAAAAAATGGTGGAGTATTTGCAGTTAATGGTGCACCCACAATTGTTTGTAGTGCATCATATGCTTGACTTAATGCCGTATTCCAACATTTAATATAAGTTTCATAATCATATATAAAATAATATTTTGATGGTACAGGCTTTGGCGTGTTTGCTGGAGGTGGCTGAACTGTAAAATCTTGTTGTATCCAATATACATATTTTGTGACAGAATTTGTTCCATATTCAAGCGTGAAATTAATTATACCTTTATTTATATCAGAAACGACACCAGAATTATCAACAAGCACATCAAAATATGCGAGTGGGATATCATATTGTGGAACATTTAAACGAACGATTGAGCCATAATAATCACTTGGTTTTTCTAATATAGGCAAAGAGTTCTGGGCAACAATTGACGCATTGCTATAACTTGCACCCGTTCCACCTGCATTAATTGAAACATTGTAATAAATAATATCTGACATTTATATATTATATTAATATATAAATTTTTATTTAATTAATTAATTTGCAAACTGTTATATCTGGATTTTCTTTTGTGCTGAAAAATCTATTTATAAAATCTTCATTATTTAAATGTTTATTTAATAGACGTAATGACACATAACGACCACAAGTGTATGTATATTTTCCCTGTAATTTATATGGATTATAATCAATTGAATAATTACTTTTTTTTAATAGATCTAATAAATATTTATAATCTTCACCAAATTCTGCTCTTAATTCTGGATCTTTAATAAATTGTTCTTCATCATCAACATTATATCCATATGAATCAAAAAAACTTATTTTATCTCCATTTCTAAACAAGCAAACCCAATGACCATTATTAAACGATGTTGTTAAATATAATAATATTATTTTATTAAAATGGTTGAATACGTCATCTATGTCATTATAATCGTATAAATCTGTATATTTATATAATCTTGAATCTGGATTATAATTTAACATTTCTTCACCACTCAATGGGGTATAAATTAATTCTTTTATATCCATTATATTATACCGACATATAAATATTTAATTTTTTTTCAATTTCTAATATTGATTTATTAATATCATCAATAATAGCAATACGCCGTTCAATATATTCTTTGTTTGGTTGTTCTTCATCTAATCTAATTAAATATAAGGATGCTCTTTCAAATTGCATTTCAATTCTTCCTTTTAATACTTCTATCTCTTGTTTGCATTTATATTTTATAAGTTCAATTGTAAAATCAGGTCGTGCAACACCTTCCAACTTACATGCAAAACAAATTGTCGTATAATCTTCAGTATATAATGGGCTATTGCATTTTTCACAACTACTTATAAACATTCTATATTATAATAATATATATTTATAAAACTAAAATATATTTGTCAGATATTGCGACAGCTGGCGATTTTTTTGTGATATATACATAATTTGATTTAGCATTCTTTAATATTTTTTTTGTTTCATCTTTTGATACTCCTAAATAACGCTTCAACATATAATCATAATCATCATGCCCCGACGTTTTAGGAAAACAAACAGTTGCCGTAGATTCAAATATTTGTATTTCTGTGTTCTTATAATCTGCTGGTTTATGCCATACATAAATAATATATAAACCTAATGACCTACCATTTCTCAATATTTCATCTCTTAAACGTTGAACCGCTTTATTTATTGTATTTGTTTTATAATCTTGAACATCATCAAATACGACTAAATTTGGATTTTTATTTTTATTTGTAAATAAACGTATATCTGGTGGTGATTCGACAAATTTATCGTCGACTTTTACTCTTATTATTGGTAAGTCATCCACTGCTTTATCCTCTAATTTTGAAGAAAAAAAATAAACTTTTGATGATGGATATTTACTTAAAAAATGTTTTATATAAGGTCTAATAAATTTATATGTTTTACCACAACCACTTTTACCACATATAAAAATGCGGTCATTTGTTCCGTTTCTATGGTCATTAACAAGAGGAAAAATAAAATCTCTATCGTCTTGTAGAACTATTTTTTTAACTCCCATTTTTTTGTCTCCTATATTATCAAAGTCAAAACCATTATCATTTAAAAAAATATTGTTTTTATTTTTACCGTAAATATTGGCAATATTAATTGAATGGTCATTTTCTGGTTCTAAACTTAAAGACATTGATAATTACTGATATATATTATAAAAATAAAAAAAATATATCTATAATAATTAATAATATTTTTTATGTTTTTCTATTTGAAAATTATGTGCTTTTATTAATACTATTATCTTTTTTAATAGTGAAACATTAGCATTTATTAATTCTTGTTCAATCTCATTTTGTAATTGATGACGGGCTTCTCTTCTTTCTCTTAATGTTGTTTTTTTTATATCAAACATATTGTTTAAATTATTTTTTAATTCTTCTTTAAATAAGTGTGCTGGTTTTTTATCCATATATTATAATATGTAGATAAAATAATTTTAATTAAATAAATTAAAACACATGCATTTGATTATAAAGAATATTTACTAAATCTTTTTTTAATGCTTTTGGAGAATGAGGATATCCGATTGAAACTAATTGTTGGATAATTTCTGCTTTTGTTAGTTTATTTAATTCTTTTAAAGCTGGATCGACAACCTTTTTATGTGCTTTTTTCCCTTTATGTGTTTTTTTAACGTGTCGTGGTAAGTTTGCTGGAATAGAAACAACATTAAGAAGTTGTGCTTTTTTCATTTTACTAAATCCTTTAATTCCTTGATGTTTAGCGAGTGCTTTTAGCTGTGGAACCGTTATTTTAGGATGATGAACCTGATGAACTTGGGGAACTTCAGCAAATTGTTCAACAACTTGTTCAACAACAGCTGGAGCACGTTTTGCAAGTCTTGTAGCCCATCCCTTTTTTGCTCCATCTGATGTGCCTTTACCACCAAGCATTTCACCACCACAACTATGACAAACGCCAACTCGATGATGTAATGAACCAGCACGATGATGCATCGCTCCACCTTTTGCCCATTTTTTCAGAGATCTAGCAAAGCTACCACCAAGACTATATCCACCAAGACCATATCCACCAGAAGAATATAGACTATTCGGGTCAAAATTTCCATCCATTTCCATTTGTATATTATATTATATATTACGAAAAAAAAAATATCTTTTTATTATATATATAATAAAAATGTCGTTTGAAAATAAAATTTCGTTAGATGATTTATTGAATGAGTTTGATGGAAAAACAGATGAACAAGCCGAATTGATGATTACGAACATTGGAAATTTATGTTCATCTTTATCATTTTTAACATCAAATATTAATTCAATTGAAAGCACAAAATTGATAAAACTATTAAAATTTATTAGAAAACAACAACTCGTGGTCAATCAAAATATATATAGATTAATTGAAATATTATCAAATGATGATAAAAATTTTATATATAATGATTATTTAAACGGTTTTGATGAACATCTATTACATAATATTAAAAATGAGAGTCCATGATTATTGTTTATTATTTAATTCATTTATATATTTTTGGTGTTTTTTTGTTGATAAATGATATTTTAAATTATGGGCTATATACCTTCCAGAACATTCACAATTTATTATATTTGAATGCTCATTATAATATTTTTTATTATATTCTAATCGTCTTTTTTTTTCTTCTGGTCGGTCATTACTTATTTTTTTATGTTTTTGTTTATCTTCAATTGTAAAGATAATTTTTGGACGTCCTCTTTTCTTTATGTCTTGTTGTTCATTAACTTCATTTAAAGAAATGTCGTTATTTAGCTTGAATAAATCTAAAAATATTAAATTTTGTTGTTCCATTCTATATATATTATTATGTATAGAAAATAAAAAACTATATTATTTAAAAATTATTGTTTAAAAATAAAAATATTATTGTATTTTGTTGCTCTTGATAATGCTGTGTATATTAGATATGATGACATTTGATATATATTATATATTGTAAATGGTTCATTGATTGTTTTTCCTTGATAACTATGAACGGTGTGGCAATTTTCGTTATTATCACAAGTTTTATGAAAGTATGCAATATTTATGGCTGTGTTTTTTTCATTTGTTATTTGAAAATTTTTATAAACATAATTCTTTATTAAATCAATATTATTAAAATTATTTCTTATAAATTGTAAATGTTTATTAAGTTCTTCATCATATCTACAATATTTTTTATTGTGTTCTTTTAGCATGACATTATAATCTAATAATTTATATGTAAAATTTGACCGTAATAATGAAGTAGAAGAATCGACGCTATGTGTTTGGCACTCATCGCCAATTAATATAAATTTAACGTTATATTCTTTTAATTGTTCTAATCGTTTATATAATTGTTGGGTAAGTTGGCTTGATTCGTCAATTATTAAATATGTTATACCGTCAAAAATATTTTTTATTTCAAACTCTGTTTTATTATGGAATAATGATTGTATTGTAATTCCTTTTATATCTGATGCATTTTCAATTGTTGTTGATGCTAATATATATTTTTTATTTATTTTTTCTAAATATGGAATAATTGAATTCTTTATATAATATGTTTTACCATATCCACCTGCACCAAATAAACCAAATGATAATTTTTTATCAATAATATCTTTATAATTTATTTCATTTAACATATTAACATTATTGTTATTATCTTTTATAAATGAATAATTATTGGTAAATGTTGGAACTATTGGACTATATTGATATTTATTATTACTAAAATCTTTTTCTATCTTAAAAAATCCTATGGCATCTTCTCCTTTTACCATTGAAGGGTGTTTTATATTATCAGCACTTAAAAATCCTATCGCGTCTGTTTTTAGATGTGTTATATATGAATTTGGATTAAGTTTCATAAATTCATTTTTTAGTTTATATAATTCAATATTATTTAATTCAATAATTTGAGAGTTTGCAATAATACCCGATGATAATTTTTTATATTGTTTTGTAATTATTAACTGTTTGTCTTTTTCAGAGTATTCCGCCTCTTCTCCATATTTATTTAATAGTGCGTTTATTTCATTGTTATCCGTTAAATTATCGTAATATTTTATATCAATATTTTCGGTATTACGTAGCCATCCGATATATATTGTTAAATAAAATATATTTATATGTTTAATGTCTTCTGGATTTATTTGCATGTAATTACTTATTTTTAATACTTTTATTATTTTATTTAATCTATTTTCATTTTTTAAGATCCTTACAGCATATCCGCAATAAATACCATTTTGAGGTGCTAATATTAAGTCGTAATTATTTAATTCTATTTCATACCAATAAAAGTCTTCAATTGGTGAATTATCATAATTTATAAATTCGTCAGAAATAGAAGGAACACCGAAAACATAATTTTTATTTAATAATTTAGATGGGTATGATTTATTGGCATCATATTGTATATTAAATTTTGATTGTGTTTTATAATATCTTATTTTTTGGATGTCTTCAAATAATTTATATGTATCATTATTTAAATATCCTCTTAATTTACAAATACTATTTATATAATTATTAAATGATTTTATTTTTTCCTTTTCTGCATCTATTAATATTTTTTTTTGGTCTAATAAATAGTCATTTAATACGATTATATTATTTGTTTTATATTTAAAAGTTTTATCATTATAATCATTTAATATTTTATTTGTTGTTAATGTATTTTTTATATATTCAAATAAACTATTATCTATTATTATATTTTTATTTATTGATGACTCAATTAAATTAATTATATCTTTTTTATTTATTTCAGTGTCTCCAATATAATATTTAAATTGAACGGATGTTGTGTTTTCAAGTTCGGTTTCATCTAATAAATTATAATCTTGTTCATTAGTTATTATATGCTTTCCGTGAACTATTATATCTATCATAGGTTCTTTTTTATTTTTCTTTTCAATGTATAAATGACCATTGCATATAATAGCGTTTAATTTTTTAATATTATTTTTCTTTGTGTTGTCGTGGTCATATTCTTCTATTATTCCTCCTGTTCTATCTTTTAATTGTAGCGAAAAATTATGTTTCATTGCTAAATTTAATAAGTCATTATATGTCCATTCTATGTTATCTTTATATAGATTATAATCTCTTTTATTTAAATTTTCCTTGATCCATCCTAAAACACAATGATCATAATCATTATTAATTATATCAAAATTGCTTAAGTCTTGCGGTTTTGGGTCATAAAGTTTAATATCTCCGTAATACTTTTTATATAAATTTGTATTTGGTTTTATGACTCTTTTAAATCCTTGAGGAATATACCCGACTAATATTTCCCGTTCTTCTTCTTGTTTTATGGTCTTTGGTCGTCCTCTTTTACCTGTTTTGACTTTTGTTTCAACTGTAATTATTTCTTTTTTTGTTTTTTTTTCACTATCTAAAAATTTTATTTGTTTTTCAAATGCTTCATAAAATATATCGAAAAAAGGTAAATCTTTAAAATTATTAAAAGGTGTTAAAATTCTGGCTGGCACTTTTGTTTGGTCAATTGATTGACTTTTATTTATTAATAAATAAATTAATATTTCGGTCTCTATGTTATTCATTTTATATTTTATTACTGCATTATGTTTCTTTTGTTTAGATGTATAAACATTTTTAAAACTTAATGAACCATCAATTTTATTATAAAATGCGTCATTAAATTTAAAGCCTTGACCGTCTTCCATCATATTGTTTAATGTTCTTGTTTTTCCATCTTGTAATAATGAATTAATAAAATAAATAGATATATCTTTTATATTGTCAAAGATACCATCAAAATTGTCAAAATCGTATTCAAAATCTGTTATAACTCTATGCGTGGTCATTCTATATAATCTATAAATAGAAAAAAAATATTATATTATTTTTCTATATTAAATAATCTTTAAGCGTTTTTTATGTGTAGATTTAATTATTAACATTTTGATATATTCCCAAATTATTATAATAGTCATATAAATCTGTCATATTGTATAAGTCCATACTTTTTAAATATTTCATAATTTTATTTATTTTTGCTTGCATGTCAATTGGTAAAATAACCATATTTTTATTTTTATTTATGAAATAATCAAATTTTTTAAGTAGTTCATCTCTAAATAAAATAAAATTATTAAAACTTTTATACTCTCTTATTGGAGTTATAAAAATAGGTTCATTAATAATTGTCACTATTATTCTTCCCCTATAGTCATAAGCCCTAATTTTAAATTTTAATAAATAAGTATTTTCAGCGGTTTCAAAAACTTCAACTAAGTAAAAAGTTCGATCGCCTTCTAACGCTTCTATATAATATATTTTTTCTTTTATATAGTTGTTTTCCTGTTTTATGCTAAAAGTTCCATTTTTAAAAGCATAACAAAAATATAAAGCAACCGTCGAATAAAAATGATCTTCTATAATGTTTTCCTTTAAATCTATTATATTTTTCATTTCATTAATTGAGGTTGTAGCGTCTTGAAGATTGTTAAAAATAACGGCTTGGTTTTTGGCTTGGTTCATAGTATTATATATTATAAGTAGAAAATTATTTTTTTATATTATTTTATTTTTTTAATGCGTTTATAATGTGTAAAAAAATGAGCTCATAAAATGAAAAAGGCATAAGGAGACCATAATATAATATAATTCGTTGGCATCATCACTTTTTTAATTCTAATTTTCAGATAAAAAAAATATTTCGTTATAATTTATAAAAAAGTAAAAATACCGGCCACATTTTTAAGGGTCAATTAATGGGTTCGTAT
>Ga0208743_1000352_pt1 | contig 14918 bp, 17 predicted proteins | sample CryBogCBH04Jul08_FD_184615 | JGI IMG/M metagenome (GOLD analysis project Ga0208743, IMG submission 184615) | Freshwater microbial communities from Crystal Bog, Wisconsin, USA - CBH04Jul08 (SPAdes) (version 2) | ecosystem: Environmental > Aquatic > Freshwater > Lake | place: Crystal Bog...
CGGGTATCATGTGCCTGCGGGTGGACGCCTGGGATGCCGCTGCGGGTGGGCTGCCGATGCTGGATGAGGAAACGGGCCGGGCCATATCGCCGGATGAATCGCGGAAGCAGGCTTATGATAAGGATGCCTGGGACCGGAACTTCGGGATCAAGTTTACGATGGGCGGAACGTCTGCTGTATCGCCCACGGCTATTCGCCATGCTCAGGAGCAAGGGACCGGCGCTTGCCAATACATTCCAATCTCGATCGATGACGGGTATTCGCTGGACCAGGCTTGCACGTCTATCAAGGAGCTGGTGACAAGCGGGCCGGTGGGTTGTGGGTTTGACGTGGCGACCACGGAGAAGAATACCTCGAATCCTTCCTCTTTTGTCGTGGTGGAGGATGTCGGTGGGATGATCTACGCACGCCTGGTCGCTACGTGGAAAACTTCGGACGGGCGGATTGCGGATGAGATCGTGGAGCGGTTGCTCTCGGCTATCGAATCCAGGCCTGCGGGGACGAAGGCTCGAAGGCTGGGTATTGATGCTACCTCGGAGCGGTATTACGCCACGGAGTTTTACCGGAAGTTTATTCCCCGAGTAATCGTGGAGCTGCTGGTGATGAGTGAGTCTGCCGACAAGTATTCGAAGAAGGCTTCGGATGGTGAAATGACTCTGAAGCAGTATTTGTGCGGCGAGACGGTGCGAAGGCTTGAGGAGGGAACGATCGCGCTGCCGAATCATCCATACATTCGGGAAGACATTCGGCTGGTGAAGCGGCGGAAGGGTTCATACGACAATGATGTCTCGGCTTCGGGGCAACATGGCGACGTGTTTGATGCTCTCAAGAATGCTGTCTTTGCCGTGCGGCCGGGTGGCGAGTTGGTAAATCAATCGGTGAAGGTGAATCACGCACGGAGGGAGTTCGCGACTCTATGACGCAATTTTCTAAAATGGGTCTCGATTTTGCCTTATACGGCGTTTTGTTGGCAGGCGCGTTATTGTGTCGGGTTGCTGAATCCGATGGCGGCAATGTACCGGCTACGCGCGGCAGTAACAATTCTCGCACGAAGGTGCTGCGCACGGCCTATAAATCTCACACGAAGCCGCAAAGGCACGAAGGAGGGATGCGATGAGTGATCGTTTGGAGCCGCCTTCTTTGAATTCTATGCTGGATCCTTTGGTGGGGATCGGTGGGGCTGTGGGGCCGATTCGGACTCCGGAGCAGTACGATGCGGAGCGGGTAAGGCTGCTGCTGTGGCGTCGGGTGCCGCCCACGGATGCTCTCGAACCGGATAAGCTCAAGACGCAGCTGGACCAGTTTGACCGTGGGTATTTCAACGTAGCTCCGAAAGTCTGGCATCAGCTCAAGACTCGGGATCACGTGGTGTCGGCAGTGGCGCTGAAGCGGGAGAAGGATATTGCCCGGCTGCCTTGGACGGTGCTGATCAAGCAAGAGGTGGATGAATCTCAGAAGGTCCAGGCGGAAGCTCATAAGCAGGCGCTGCTGGATTTTTACCGGGGGATCGAGGTCACGGATATTCTTCAGCAGAATATCAAGGGCGGTTTCCGTGAGTTGGTAAAGCAGATGATGGATGCGGTGGGAATGCAATACTCCTGCCTCGAGATCTCCTGGCGTCCGCCCACGGGTTCGAAGCCTTTCTCGGCGTCGTTTCGCAAGTGGCCCCTGTTTTCGTTTGAGGCGCGGTATGGTCACACTCGGTGGCTGCCGGTGCCGGAAATCTTGAGTGGTTTGCCGATGCCGCCGGACCAGTGGCTTGTTGCCGTGGGTGACGGGATCATGCGGGCAACGTCTGTGCTGTGCGCTTTCCGCAAGTACACGATGTCTGACTGGCTTGCCTTCGGCGAAAAGTTTGGGCTGCCGTTTGTGCTCGGCAAGTCTCCGGCTCCAAAGGGGTCCACCGAATGGAATAACATGGTGGACGCGGTCACCAACTTTGTGGGTGACGGCGGGGCGGTGGTGAATGTGGACGCCATGATGGAGCTGGTGTCGGCGGGGTCTGCTGCCGGTACGCTGCCTTTTCCTCCGCTCATCGAGTATCTTGACCGGTGGATTACGTCGCTGTGGCGCGGGGCGGACTTGTCGACGATGTCGGCGGGTGGTGGCGAGGGCCAGGGGGCTAGCTTGCAGAATGAGGAATCTGACATCCTAGAGCAGGATGATGCGGACTGGGTATCGGGTATCCTGAATCAGCAGATCGATCGGCAGGTGATTGAGTACTTGTTCGGCGAGGGGGTGGAACCGCTGGCTTACGTGTCGATCAAGCCGACTCAGAAGGCGGATATCGCCAAGGAAATTCTTGTCGATCAATTCCTGGTGGGTGCGGGTGCTCCGCTGGGTGTGGATGATGCGTTGGAACGGTACGGCCGCTCGCGGCCTGCGCCGGGGGCCGACGTTTTGATGGCGGCGGGTAGTGGGGCGGTGGTTGGTGGTGGCGGGGCTGCTGCCAATAAGACCAATGGGCCCGATGGGACGGATGGGACCAATGACGGGCCCGATGATGCTTCGGCTGAGGGTGGGGTAACTGCTGAGGAGTTGCCGAAGGCCAGCCTGGTCAATCATGTGGCGGAGCTCTTGAACTCGCGGGACCTGGCGCAAGCCAATGTGTCGCTGCGGGAGCAGCTCACGGACTCGCTTGCGGAGCAGCTGGGCAAGTCGCTGGCTCCGCTGCGGAAGCGGCTGGAGGCAATTGCCAAGGTCGAAGACCTGGCGGAGCAAGGGCGGTTGCTCGACCAGGTGCGAACAACTCTGGGCGATCATGTGCTGAAGGCGACGAATAAGAAGCAGATCGCACGCCTCTTCGAGGATTCGCTGAGTGCGGCTTTCTTCAACGGAATCGTGACGGCTACCAAATAAGGACCATGAACGAACATAATCTCACGGCGACTCTCTCGAATACGTTTGCGGACCCAAACGCGGATGGCTGGGCGATGCTGGCCCCGTACGGGGACGCTGAGAATGTGGCGAGCTTGGTGGACCCAAAAGCGTTTGCCGCTGCTTTTCCAGACGTGGATGTGTCTGCCGACGGCAAGGTGGCTGCCATTCAACGGATCACGCAGGAGGACGCGGCCTCGCTGGTGAATGATTGGAAGGGATCGGGCAACCGGGTGAAGCGGTTTGCCAAGGGGTCGCCAATCTATCTGGAGCATCCGGATGCTCCAGGGCGAACGGGCGATAAGACGCAGCGGGGTGTGATGGCGGACCTGCAAGCCCGGGAGGATGGGTTATATGGGTTCCCGGTATTCAACCCGATGGGGGCGGAGCTGCTGAACTCGAAGGATAAATTTTACTTTTCGGTACGGATTCAAGGGGTTCCGGCGGGGATTGAGCAGGGCAAGGTGGTTTATCGGCCTACGGCTTTGATCTCTACGGGGCTGACCACGAATCCGAACCTGGCAAGCGAGCTATTGAATTCTGCCCCAAAGAAGGATGGGGCTACTAACACCATGAACAAACAAAGCATCCTGGCGGCTCTAGCCGCTCTGGGGGCCACGCTGGCAAATGACGCGAGCGAGGACCAAATCACGACGGCGATCTCTGGGCTGGGCGAAAAGGCCAAGCTGGTCGGGACGCTGGAAAACGAAAAGGCCAAGCTGGTGGCTTCTGTGGCCACGCTGGAAAATGACAAGGCAACTCTGGCGGCCTCGCTGGAGAATGAGCGGAAGGCGCATCGCTCGACCATTGTCCAAGGCGCGATTGCCGATGGCCGCATTACCGCTGCCGAGGCTCCGCTGTGGGAACGCCGGTTGTCTGCCGACCTTGTCAACGAGGCTCCGGTGCTCGCCGCTCTTCCTCGCAAGATCAAGACTGCGCCTTATGACCAGGCTGCTATTGAGGCGGCTGCCGCGAAGGGGGGTGCTGAGCTGGCGAATGCAAAGCAAACCAAGGAGGAACCTTTTGAGGCTGCACGCCGAATGACTCGTGAGCAGCTGGAAAAGCAGGGGATGAAGCTGAAAACCGGTTTCTAACCGGTGAATCCCGAATCGAAAAACCTTTCAATCAATCAACGTAACTGTAACTAAAAACTATCATGGCAAATATCACCATGCTGGACCTGGCGAAGCAAAACGGGTCCGATATCACGATTCCTCTGATTGAGGAAAATCTCACGTACGCTCCGGAAATGCAGATTCTGCCTGCCCGGAAGATTAACGGTACGACTTTTACTTCGCTGATCCGTACCAGCTTTCCCACGGTGCCTTTCCGTTCGGTGAATAATACCAGGGCGACCGTCAAGTCGGAGTACCAAAACAAGATTCACAATACCTTTTATCTGGATGGCCAGATGGAGGTGGACAATGCAATCGCTTCCGGCTCTGAGCGCGGCACGGACTTTGTGCTGACCACCGAGGCATCCGGTATCGTCAAGGGTGCGATGATCACCCTCGGCAAGCAGGTGTGGTACGGTGTGTCTTCGGGCGGCGACTTGAATGGTTTCCCGGGTGCTCGTGACATTGTGGATACAAGCCTGGTCTTGGATGCGGGCGGAACTACGGCAAACACTGGCTCCAGTGTCTACCTGATCTGCGCGATGCCGGGCTTTATGGGCTTGATCTTCGGTAATAACACGGTGCTGACTCCGCAGGAGTGGCGCAAGCAAACCTACACCGACTCCAGCGGTAACAAGCGGACGGTGTGGAACAACTCCATCGAAGGCTGGGTGGGTGTCGAGTGGCTCAACAAGTACGCCGTAGTGCGTATCAAGAACCTGACCGCTGACCCTGGCAAGGGCCTCACGGATACCTTGCTGGCTCAAGCGATTGAGCTTCTGCCGGTGGGTATTCGGCCGACTCATATCTTCATGAGCCGACGCTCTCGCCGTCAGCTTCAGACTTCGCGCACGGTCTCCATCTTTGGCCAGGACTCAGTTCTGCCGAGCGGTGGTCAGGCTGTCATCGCTCCGACTCCGATCTCTTATGAAGGGATTCCCATCGTGCCGACGGATTCGATTCTATATACGGACGCCATCGCCTAATCTCACCGGCAATTCAATCGAACGATTTTTTTCATTCTAGTTTATGCCTCAAAATCAATATTTCGGGCGTCAAGTTCAGGACGCTAATTTCATCTCGGTGACCGCTCTCCCGGCGGCCAACGCGAATGTAAACTCTGGCAGTTTTGATCTTGGTCAACGGTCTGCCGTGACCAATGGTCTGGATGCCGGGTTTAACGTGGAAAACTGCGAGCTTCAGGTGACTGTGCCTGCGACTCCGAACCTGGCCGATACCAAGTCGATCACGTTTACTTTCCAAGATTCGGCCGACAACTCGACCTTTGCCGCTGCGCCTACTGGCGGTGTCATTGGCACGGTAACCGGTGCAGGTGGCGCGGGTGCTGCCGCTACTACCTTCAAATTCCGTATCCCGAATAACGTTCGCCGGTATGTGAATGTGAACGCTGCTGTGGCGGCGTCGGGCGGTACGAACACTGCAGTGTCGTTTACCGTTAAGCTGCTGTTCTAAGCCTCACACGAAGGTGCTGCGCACGGCGTTGAACAATTCACGGGGGGTGTCCGCTGGGCGGACACCGCCCCTCATTTCTCACGTTTCGATATTACTACTGATTCCTGTTTGATGGCCTTTTTCTCATGAGTGCTTGGACGCAGATTACGGTGGATATGGTGGAGGCTACGGTTGCCGCTCCGCTTTTTGATGCGATTCGCTCTTCGGCTACGGGGGTCATTGATGATCGGTTCAATATCATCCGGGATCGGGTGGTGGCGCGGATCAGGGCCACGATCGAGAGCAGGCCTTCGAATCAGGTGGAGACGGACCCGACGCTGCTTCCTCCGGAGCTGGTGGATTGCGCAAGCTGGTTGATCATTGAGCAAATGATCGCGGCGATGCCGCAGGGGGCGCTGGAGTTATCGGATTCGCAAAAGCAGGTGATCGCAGACCAAAAGGAGTTGCTGGGGCAGGTGCGTACGGGTGATTACCGGGTGTCTCGCCCATTGAATCCGCTGGCGATTCCGGATGTGCAGGCGAATGCGGCGGTGCAGGTGACGAATGAGCGGGCTCGAATCTTTACGCGGGACCTTATCGCGGGGCTTTGAGGGAACTTTCTTGGACTTTTGACGTATGGCTATTTCTAACCTGGCTTCGACGGTGTTTGGGGTGCTTTACGGTGCGGATGGGAATCCGGCTGTGGCGCAGGACCTGGTATTCCGTCCATCGTCCACGAAGCCTCGGGCTTCAGTGGCCGGGGTGGTGTCGACGGCCTCGGTGACGGTGACGACGAATGCCTCGGGTTTTTTCACCACCACGCTGATGCCGGGGAAGTATTTCCTGCGGCTGGCGGGAGCCGACCCGGTGCCGCTGCTGGTGCCGTCGGCAGTGGGTAACTATTTCTTGCAAAATCTGGTGGCTCCGCTGGGTAGCGGGATCAGCCTGGGTGTGAACTACCGAGATATTGGTAGTACGAACATTCAGCGGCAGTTGCTTTCGACGAATGGCAACTGGTACGTGCCGTACGTGGTAATCACCAATGGGGTGCCTGCAATCGCGTTTGGCCTGGGCTCGGATTCGGGTGGTGACGCGAATTTCACTTACGTGAGCGGGTGCTTCATGCTGCTGGCCGCGGATGGCTCGGCGTGGATTCCGTTTATCACGGGGAATTATGCGGCTCCGGCGGTGGCGCTGGCCACGGCCTCAACTGCGGCTTTCACGAACTCGCGGATCACGGGTGGTAACTTTCAGCTGCTGAATCCGCTGGAGACTTTGGCGAATGGGAATCAGCTGCCGCAATATCACACTTGGTTCTTGGTGAACACGGCTTCGGCTCTGGCGGCTGGGCAATCTTGATCTGAATCCATGAAAAATATCTTTCGATTTGGCGGGAAAAAACTGGGTGTGTGGTTGGCAATTGCCGGGCTGTGGCTGGGCTGTGGCCGGGCGGTGGCGCAGCTGCCGCAGGCGGTCTCGGTATCTGTGGTCACGGATACGAACTCGATCCTTCAGGGGCTCACGAATCTGTTCGCGACGAATGTGGTGCTGATATCGAATGCTATCGCGCCGTTTTTCCCGACGTTTGTGAATTTTACCAACTCGTTTGCACCGGTGGCGACGCCGACGGCGAATCTGCCGCAGGGGAATTACTACACGAATCTGACGGTGACGCTCTCGGACTCGATGTCGATTGCCTCGATCTACTACACGATCGACGGGACTTCGCCGCTGACGAACGGGATTCTGTACACGAACGCGATCACGTTGACCTCCAGCAAATCGCTCCAGGCGGTGGCTACGGCTCCGTACCGGGCCCCGAGTACGATCATCACCAATGGTTACCAGATTCTTCAGGGTAACTACATTTACTGGGGGCTAAATACGAACACGACGATCACGGGGGCGCAAATGGCTGCGCTGGGAAATAGCATTTATCAGGGGGCGATATCGGGCACCTACACGTTTGGCTCTACGGGTGGGTATTACTATTTCGGATTTCCGCTATCGATGATTTCGAATGCGCCGCCTGTCTTGATCAATGGGTGGAATATCTCTGACTCGACGGGGGCTGCTCTGCTGAATATGGCGAGCGGTACCTACGGAACGGCTACGGATGGGGCGGGCGGGAGCTATATCACGGTGACGAATGCCTCTATCCCGTACGGGGTCTATCGCTCGCAGTATCCGATCAATGGGGCGGGTACGGTGACGGTGACGGGTGCGGCGCTTCAGTAATCTACCAAGGAATTTTATGAAGATGTTGCGAATGTTTTTGGCTTGGGTGGCGGCTGTAGTGGCCGTGGGCTTGATCGCGCTGGGTGGCAAGCAGCCGGGGCCGTTGCTACGGTGGAATATCAATGATCGCTATCCGCTGGTGTACTCCTACGATATGTGGGGCGGCCTGCAAAACGTGGGGTCGATCACGCAAATATCGCCGTATGAAATGGCTCCAGGGATGATTGCTGCGCAGTCTTCGAGCAATTCATTTATGCAGCTGGATTGGAATGGATCGACCTGGTATCGGGTTTGGTTTCCTACCAATGACGTGCAGGGGTATCTGGGTGCGTGGACAAACACGGTGGCTCCAATTGCATCGCCCACCTTTACCGGGACCGTGACGCTGCCGAGTGGCACGGCGCTGGCTTCGCCGACCATCAGTGCCCCGACGCTGACGGGGGTGGTGACATCGACCAACCTGGCGGGGACTTATGCGCCGATTGCATCTCCGACGTTTACCGGAACCGTTACGTTGCCGTCGACGGGGGCAACGTTTGCGAATGGAACCGTGCAGCAAACTGCTTTCCCATTAACTCCGATTTACAAAAGTGTGCTGGGTCAAACCTATGGCCCCAACAATACCGCGCTGACCTACAACGCAGTTGTAACCAGGTATCGAATCACCAATAACACGGCTTATCCATTATATGGTGTCAGTCTAAAAATCCCATTTTGGGGCAGTTACAGTGGGACAACAAGTTCAGGCGGTGAGAATTATATCACCAGTCAAACGTCACCATTTGAGACTGCGTTTTCTCTGATTTATCCCGCAGGTTCGACCAACGGCGTTTATTTTACCAAAACGGATGGGTCTGAATTATTTCAAGTAGCGCCTCCCGTGATGCTGGAGACGACTCGGCTTGAATACTACATACCGGCTGGCGGGGTGTTTGAGGTAATGGCGGCAGCTAATCGAATCGCAGTAACCAATGGAGCGGGTAATATCGTTGGAATTACTGGTCGTGGGACCCGTACAACTTTGGGCATAGACGGAAATCAATACCTCGCATGTACGCCAGGCGTGAGTTATTGGTCGGGCAACGGGACAAATATATCTGAGGATTCGCAATACTGGCTGTCTGGGTACACTGGCACCGGCTCAAATCTGTGGACGGTTATTCACCCGTATATGACCGGGCAAACGCGGACATTATCCAAGCAGTTTACCAGCTCCAATCCGACGCTTCGCCCGGTGGTCATTGGGTATTTTAACGATTTGGCAGCACGGTCAAATAGCGTCGCAGTCATTGGTGATTCGATTACTACGGCAAATTTAACTGAGCCTTCGGCGACCGATACGGTAATTAGCTGGCCCGTTCGCACGTTTGCCGCAAATGGTGTCGCCGTGTGGGGACAAGCTGGGGAGCTGTTTGCGGATTGGGTGGACCCTTACCAAAACAATTCTGTGCTGCGAGCCAGTGCGTTGCAGGACGCTGGAATCATTGTCATTGCTCACGGTCGAAATGACTTAACCACCAACACGCTGGCCCAAATGCAATCGATCTGCATTCAATCGATTACCAGGGCGTCGAAATATGGAGCGCGAATCTATGTCACGGATTTATTACCTGCGGCGACCAGTGGCGATGCCACAGGGCTGCCATTAACTGAGACAAATCAGACCGCTCTCTACGCAACAGTGCGAGCTCCTTATAACGCATGGATCAATGCGGGGCTGCCAATGGTGGTTTCCAATGGGCTATATTACGCGGCGACCAACGGGCAGGCGGGAGCAATATACGCCGGACCCAAACACCCGTTGAACTTGCGGGATTATTTGCCAATCGCTTCCTCGTGCGAAAGCACAAACAACCCCGGTTGCTGGAAGGCAATCGCAACGCCGCAAGTGTGGACGGGAACTCTGACCACCGGAACAACAACGCTTTTGGCCTATCAAACAAACGCGACTTGGCCGAATGCAATCTGGGGCACTGGTTCATATGCCGGGTTGGTATTTTACAATTCAACCCGGAGCCTGACATCGCAAATCAACAATTCCGGTTCGTTCAATGCATTAAATGGAACGAATTGGGTGACGCTAAAGACGGCAGTCACAGGGCAAACGGTTGGCGACACTGCCTATATTTATGATGTGTATTCGTGGGACATGACGCATCCGGCGACACGTGGGGTCAAGGCTATCGTCGCGGCTGTCCAAGCAAAATTGGGAACGAATTCAATGGGCGCAATTACATTTCCAAGTAATTGAATATGCAGCTGCTTTCTTCGCCTCAACCGTTTGCGGATGCCGTGGCTTGGGCCAAGGGGCGCACGCTTCTGCCGACCTCGCTGAATACAACGGGGCTGGAAAAGCTATCGGCGGATATCCGGGAAGTGGCTGTGTTTTCAGCGGAGGTGACTCATGCGGAGATTTTGCAACTAATCTATGACCGCACGGCAAAGATGGTGGCGGGTGTATCGCCTGGACCGGGCCAATACACGAGTCCGGCGTCGCTGGTGGCGGATCTTCGGGAGCTGCTGGATCAGATCGGGTATCAAGCCGCCGAAGGTAAGGAGGGAACAATTCAGGATCTCCGGTCATGGAAGCGGGCGGAGCTGATCGCGGACGTGCAGCTGCGGATGGCGGCGGGCTATGGCCAATATCAGCGGTGGGTGGACCCGACATCGATGTTGCTGTATCCGGCGGCGGAATTTACGCGGCTGGAGTGGCGGCGGGTGCCGCGGGGAACGGTGATGATAAAGGGCTTGGAGCATGTGGACAACCCGCGCTATTGGCATGACCGGTGGATCGAGGCTGGCGGCCAGGTGTATGCGGGCGGGCGTTTGCTGGCGTTGATGACGGACCCGGTATGGGCTGCGGTGTCGCGGTTTGGCGTTCCATACGGGCCTCCGGATTTTAATAGCGGATGGGGGCGTAAGCCGGTGTCGCGGGTTCAGGCTACTGCATGGGGCTTGATTGCGAAGGGCTCGAAGGTGGCGGATGAGCAGCAGCAGAATGCCCGGCCGGCTGAGGCTCCAAGCCTGGCAAATACGGTGAAGGCTGCGGTGGGGCAATTTGCTCCTGAGATTTTGGCGGCGCTGCTGAAGCATCTGGGCCGGGCGTGGCAGGTGGATGCGGCGGGGAATCTGGCGCATGTGGCGTGAGGTATGAGCTCGCTATCGCTCCAATTTTCTCTGGCGGGTGATTCAGCCAGACCGGCGATCCAGGGGCTTGCGGCCCGGATCGGTGGCAGGCAGGCGCATGAGTTACTAGCGGCCGCGCTGCTGCGAAAGGTCCAGGAGCATTTTCAGGAGCGGGATCAGACGCCGAATAGGAACCGGTTTCCCAATCGGTCGCATTTCTGGAGCAAGCTGGCTCTGGGTACTCATGCAACGGCGACGGATAGTGAGGCAATCGTGACGATGCCGTATCCGGTAGCGCAGAAGTACTACGGTGGAGTGATCAAGCCAGGTCCCGGTAAAAAGGCGCTGGCCATACCGGTGAACGCGGCGGCTTACGGGCGGCTGGCGCGGGGGTTTAAGGGGCTGAAGCTGGTGCGATCGGGCAAGGGGTCGAATCGGTCGGCGGTGTTGGTCGCGATCGGTGAAGCAAAGAATGGGCAGAAGCGGGCTGTGGGCGAGGTGATGTTTATCCTGGTAAAACAAGTAGTTCAAAAGGCGGACCCGCACACGCTGCCATCGGACTCGGCGCTGTTATCGGCGGCTTATGAGGAGCTGAACGCAAATGCGGAAGCAATCTTGGAGGCGCTATGAGGGTATTATCGAACCTGCAAAATTACGTGGTGGCCTCGCTTCAAGGGGACGATTTCTTTTCGGGTGCGGTGACGGTGCCGGTGCTCACGGAGCAAAAATCGGACTTTGTCTCTCAAATCGAGAATGCGATCACGAAGACGCTGGGTATCTGCGTGCTGGTAATGACGCCTGGTGCGCGGGGTGGTGAGCGGCAAGACCAGGTTATCGCCACGGTGATTTGCCAGGTGTACGAAAACCCGGTGCTGAATCAATCGGCGCGGGGGACTGGCAAGGCGGCGATGGATGTGGCGTGGCGGGTGTACGCCATCCTGCGGGAGCTGGCTCCGGAAGGATGGTCGCAATTGTACTTTGGCCAGGGGAATTTTCTGGAGCTTGTAGGGGCGGAAAAAAATCTGATCACGTACCAGGTGCAGATGGATACGATGACGCATTTGATCGCTCCGGAGCCTTTTGCGCCTGTGGGTCAACCGGAGCGGTTTTCCGAGCAGGTGCAGCGAATCACTGAACAAACAACTAGCTAATCTGAACTTATGGCAATGACTCTCATCGGAACGGCGTGCATCGTGGGAATCGATGGCACGGTGGCTTGGGGATCGATTACGACGGCCCAAAATAAGCTGACTTCGACCTCGGTGCAGCGGGCGCATCCTCAAGCGGATATCACGGATGGCAATCAAAACATTGTGGCGCGTGCGTACGCTGGCCCGCAGGACACGTTTGACATTGAGTACATCCCAATCTCTTCCGCTGGATCGCCTTCGAAATCGGATGCCGGCGCGAATACGACTTTGCCGACGCCTGGTGCGGTGGTGACTATTGCCTCGACTTTGATCACGGCCCTAAACGGGACGTGGAATTATGACGGCAAGGGGTCCATAGAGCAGGCGACGAACGGGCCGACGAAGGTGAAGCTGACGCTGGTCCGACTGGGGACTGCGGATTCTAATGGGAATCCGACTTCGTACACGGTTGTGTCGTAAAAAGACGGGTCTCGCACGAAAACACGAAGGCACGAAGGACCTGCGGTTGGTCACGAATTTATCGAACATTATGAGTATTGGGTTTTCGTTCATTTATCACCGGGATGTCTTGATCTTGCTGCCTTTGGTGGCGGTGTTTTCGGGGCATTGCGATAACCCGCATTGCGATGGGTTGCATCATGGGATCCGCATCGCTTGGTTGTTTTGGGATTTTGACCTGGTTGCGCAATGACCAACTCTGATCAATGGGCTGCTGCGGTGCTGCCGCCATGCTATCGCGTGGCGGGTGCGCGGTTGCGGCCTTTGACGCTGGGGCATCTCATTGTCTTGTCGCGGTTCGAATCGCCGATGGTTCGGCAGGTGCCGGGTTTTTCGGGCCTTGGGGATTTGACCTTGGCTTTGTGGGTGTGCTCGCGGGATTGGAGGAATGCGTTTTACGGGTTTGACCGGCCGTGGGGTCGGCTCTGGCGGTGGTGGATGGCCATTGTGCTGGAGGCGGATTTTGACCGGCATTTGGCGGGGTTCACGGAGTGGCTGGGGATTCAGCAGCAGGGGCCGGACTTGTGGATCAAGGATGGCTCGGGCGGTGGATCGCGTGGGGCGTGCTCGTGCTGTGTGCTGGTGGTTTCGCTGGTCAAGCGGCTTGGCTTGTCTTGGAGTGACGCTCTCGACATGCCGGTGGCGCAGGCGCTTTGGGCTCACTGGACGGCTATCGAGGACGACGGCCTTGTGCAAATAGTGTCTGACTCGGAAAAAGCCGCTGCGGATGAGGCGGAACGCCTGGCGGCGGACCCGGAGGCTATCGCAAGGCTGGAGGCGCAGTTTGCCCATGTGTTGCCGAAAAATCGGGGGGCGAAGGCATGAGTATCGAGGAGGTGTCTATTGCCGAGATCACGTTTGGATGGCCCGCGAACTTGGCGCGGCTGCGCGTGCTGACTGAAAAGTTTAAGACGGACGTGGTGTCGGCCGAGGAAAAGCTGGAGCTGGACCGGCTGAATTGCCTGCTGGAGCTGCGTAACCGGTTTTTTGCCAACGTGGGCGATACGCCGTGGGGGGATTGGTCATGAGCGATAAGACGCTGAAGCTAAGGGCTACGCTGGATGTCTCGGACGTGGCCTCAAAGGCGAAGAAGATATCGGGTGACCTGAATAAGGTGACGCCGGGTGCCAAGTCGTTTGGCAACGGTGGGCCGGTGCTGCCATCGGCTCCAGGTGAAAGTGCCGGTACGGATTCGCGGACGCGGCGGGAGCTGGCGAATGCCGTGGGGTTGCGGGGTATCGCGGGAATCGTGGCGGCCAAGGGTCTTGCGGTGCCGGGTGTCAGTAATCTGGTGGGTGCCGGTGTGGCGCTGCTGGGTACGGTGGGCATCATTGGCTCGCTGGCGGCATCTTTGATCAATCTGCAAAAGTCGTTTGCCCGGGCAAATGATGAGGCGGTGAAGTATGGGCTGACGATTCAGGAGGGGGCGAAACTGAGTTTTGCGGAGCGGTCGACGGGTGCGGACCAAGGGGCTTTGCTGGGGGCCACGGCGCGATTGCGAGAACTGCAAATCAAGGCGGGTACGGGCGACCAAGGGGCGCGTGAAACGCTGGCGAATGCCGGGATCAGTCAAACGGGCCAAGCGAGCGCGGAAGTGCTGAAGATCGGGCAGGGTTTGCGATCGGGTGCTGTGAGCTATTTTCAGGCGGCGGAGGCTATCGGTACCGATGCTTTGGAAGCGCTTCAGAATGGGGCGGACCGGGCGGCGGCTTCATTTGATGACCTGAATTCGAAGCTGTCTCCGGAGACTCGGAAGCGGCTGGAGGATGAGGGGCGATCGCTTTATCGGGTGGGGGCGCAATTGACGACGATTACTCACGATGTTTTGGGTAAACTCGCGTCAAACTTTGATTTCGGAGGAATTGAAGATTTGCTGAAGGGCAATTTCAGCTTTGGTGGATATGGCGCACGATTATTAGGGCAAGAAGCCGAAGAACCAAAATCAGCCGCTCAATTGGCAGCTGAACAAGCGGCTTACGTGAAACAGCAGCGGGACCTAAAAGCGCGTGATCAGCGGTTCCAGAATGACCAGGACGAAATCGAAGCGATCCAAAAGAAGCTGCCGCTGCAACGGCAATTAAACGAGTTGATCAATCAGCGGAATCAGCTGGAGGCTTATCGGCGCGGGGCTGGCTCTCAGGATGCCTTGACGAGTGAGGAAACGCGGCGGGCGATTCTGGGTGTGAATGAGCAAATCGATGCCACGCGGCAATCGCTCTTGAAAACGCCTAATGCGCCGGTGCCATCGGCGGATGCTTTGCAGCGGATCGGGCTCTTTCGCGGTGGTGTGCCGGTGGAGACGGTGGCTATTAATCAGCAGCAACTGGCGGAGCTGCGGCGGATTGCTCAACGGTTGGCTGAGCTGCCTGCGGGTATTGCATCGAGATTATGAGTACGACGCCGACGATTATTGCCGGGCAGGATTTCCCAAACGGGATCGCGGCTTTGCCGCCTCGGTTCT